>ENA-OQLI01000021-OQLI01000021.1-human-gut-metagenome-genome-assembly--contig:-NODE-21-length-280613-cov-42.566916_pt1 | contig 280613 bp, 267 predicted proteins | sample MGYA00242805_ERZ504812 | MGnify/ENA primary metagenome ERZ504812 (study PRJEB26092, sample SAMD00036430) | human gut metagenome | host: Homo sapiens | study: EMG produced TPA metagenomics assembly...
TGTGTAAGTGCCGTGAGGCATTCAGCTTGGCAGTACTAATAGGTCGAGGGCTTGACCACAAGATTTCTTTGGTCAGCTGTGTAGTATATACTTTAACCCGATTGGTCATTCCAATATGAATTTAACTAATCTTTCTTCTTAATCTTCTTTCCTTTATTCAGTTTTCAGGGTGTTTGAAAGAACACAGAGATGCACCATTAGCTCAGTTGGTAGAGCACCTGACTCTTAATCAGGGTGTCCCGGGTTCGAGCCCCTGATGGTGCACCAAGAGAAGTTGCAGGGGCTAATGAGAGCAAAGACCATTAGCCTTTGTGACGAAAGACAAGGCTCGTTGGTCAAGCGGTTAAGACTCCGGCCTCTCACGCCGGCAACGCGGGTTCGATTCCCGCACGAGTCACCAAAAGGTAAAAAAGCTGAAAGGCTTTTAAATACAAAAGAATAGTTGGTGTTGATGACGCTGAGGGTCCACCTGTTCCCATACCGAACACAGAAGTTAAGCTCAGTGGTGCCGAAAATACTTGGCTGGTGACGGCCCGGAAAGATAGGGAGATGCCAACACAAAGCATACACCCAAACGGGTGTTTTGCTCTATATTCCTCCATAGCTCAGTCGGTAGAGCGCATGACTGTTAATCATGATGTCACTGGTTCGAGCCCAGTTGGGGGAGCCACAACAGAGTAGTCTTTTGACTACTCTGTTTTCTTTTGCTTTTTAGGCTCAATGTCAATAGTTGGGGTAGCATTAAAACAGAATAATTGAAATTGACAAGTGGTGGTTGTTTAAACTGCCGTTTGTTTTGTTGTAGAATTAATATGTTTATGAACATACGCCTGACTATAAATCTTAAAATATCACCGCGGGCATGGTGCCAAACTTTTTAATCTATCTTTTATTACATTGACATTTTCTACCATACAATAGACAATAATACATATATATGTTATGATAATCATACAACTAATTTTAAATGGGGAATACATAATGGTAAAACGTTCATATTATTCAAATGACATTCAAAGTTTCCTAAATCAAGATAATTACAGTATATTTGGCGAAATAACAACGAATGACCAGTTTTCTGCTGAGGACTTACAAAAGAATACTTGGAATAGAGAAATTGAAATTTTGAAGCGAGAGTTATCTCAGTTTTTAGATGGACATATTATATTTGAATATACCATTCCACGAATAGGTAATCGAGTTGATAATATTGTTATTTATGAAGGAATAATTTTTCTGTTAGAATTTAAAGTTGGTGAAAAGAAATACCCTTCATATGCTATTGAACAAGTAACTGACTATGCTTTTGATTTAAGTTGTTTTCACAAAGAAAGTCATAACAGACTTTTAGTTCCAATTTTAATTTCTACTAAGGCTCACAGCGTAAAACAAGAAATTCGGATTTCAAAAGATAATGTTTTAGAAACGATTTGTTGCAACGAATACGAAATTGCCAAATACATAACAGAAGTTTCTTTAAAATTTATTCAGGATGAAATAATACCTGATGATTGGATTAACTCACTTTATATGCCAACACCGACGATTGTAGAGGCTGCACAGGCCTTGTATCTCGGTCACAATGTTGAAGATATTTCGAGAAATGATGCAAGTGCGAAAAATCTTAATCAAACTACTAAAGCGATCAATAAAATTATAGATTATAGCAAAGCTCATAACAGAAAATCAATTTGTTTTATTACAGGTGTTCCGGGTGCAGGAAAAACTCTTGCAGGTCTTAATATAGCTGTAGAAAGGCAGAAAATAGCTGAAGATGAGCATGCTGTATTTCTCTCGGGCAATGGACCGCTTGTTGATGTTTTACAAGAAGCACTTGCTCGTGATGATGCAAAGAGAAATCATATTTCAAGAAAAGAAGCCTCCAGAAAAGTAAAAGAATTTATACAAATTATTCATCATTTTAGGGATGACGCAATATCTGTTGATACTCCTCCTGTTGAAAAAGTTGCAATTTTCGATGAAGCTCAACGAGCTTGGGACGAACAAAATTTGACTGATTTTATGAAAAAGAAGAAACATATTGAAGATTTTAATATGTCAGAACCTGAATTCCTGATTAGTATATTAAACCGTCACAATGACTGGGCAACAATAATATGTTTAATCGGTGGCGGTCAAGAAATCAATAAGGGTGAATCGGCCGGTATTTATGGATGGTTTGATTCATTGAGAAATAATTATCCAAACTGGGACATTTATGTTTCAGATAAAATCACTGATGACGAATATTCCAAAGGGCATAATTTTGCCGAAATGACGAAAAATATGAATGTAAACATAATTGAAGATTTGCACTTAGCCGTTTCGTTACGTTCATTCAGAAGTGAAAATGTTTCAAATTTTGTAAAGGCTCTTCTTGATGTGGATATTGATACTGCTAAAAGATTGTATGAGCAGTTTAACAATGATTATCCTGTCTTTGTGACTCGAAATCTACACAAAGCAAAACTATGGGTTAGAAGTCAGGCAAAAGGATCGCAAAGATATGGGCTTACTGCAAGTTCCGGTGCCAAAAGACTCAGAAAATACGGAATATGGGTTCAAAATAAAATTGAAGCCACGAATTGGTTTTTAAACGGTAAAAACGATGTTCGTTCATCATTTCATTTAGAGGAAACTGCAACGGAATTTGACATTCAAGGTCTTGAACTTGATTGGACAATTGTTTGTTGGGATGCAGATTTAAGATTTGAAAACGGTGATTTCAAATATCTGAAATTTGTTGGCACAAAATGGCAAAATATAAAATCTGCAGATAATATTCTTTACTTGAAAAACGCTTATAGAGTCCTCCTGACGAGGGCAAGACAGGGATTTGTTATTTTTGTACCGACAGGTGATGAAACTGACATGACCGCAAAACCGGAATATTATGACGGAATTTACCGGTATTTGAAAAGTGTAGGAATCAAAGAATTGGAATAACATTATCGTTCAGAAGCTCAATTTGAAGTAAATAATGTAAGATACTCACGAAAAAGGAATGTTCAGACGCTATTTTATCATACTGACCTGCTGAGATTACTACGGGAGTCGCCTGACAATTTAAATCAAGGAGACCGCCGAGAATTTTGTGTTTTGAGAATAGTCCGGTCTGTGCCTGCTTAACCTTATCCTGCCAGTCGGGGTCATAACCCTCAAGATTTGCGTTTGCACTTGCAAGTTGATTTGATACATCATCGTACTTGTCCTTTTCGACATACTGAGCGCCTGCAAGGTTGCCGAGCTTAACATCTGCCGCATTGTTTACCTTTTCTGCAAACTGTTCAAATGTCAAAGCTTCGCCGCCAAACAGGGCTTTTAAAATTTCCATTAAGTCCATTTGTTTGCTCCTTTCAATTTATTAGCAATTGTGTGTATGCTCAGATATTTGAGCAATATTAAAAGCCCCTGAAATTCGGGAGCTTATAACCATAATCTGTAATTTTCGGGGTAAAAGTAAAAGGGATGTTTCAAACACCCCTTTAATACCCTTTTAAATTCGCTTAATTTTGTTTTTATTCAATCAACTATGTAACTTTACCTTTCAGTAATTAAAGTCGATACAAGGCAAATAAAACTATTCTTCTTTTTTCTCGAAGCCAATACCATTGTTGCACTCTTTCATCTCTTTTACTTTACCAAATTTAAAGTCCAATGGGATTCCGTCAGGAAAAGCATCACAACAAGGTATCCAACCGTCTAACAATTTATCTCTTTGATGTTTACATTCAAAACAATCTGAAATACAAATCATTAGTATTTCCTCCCAATATATTTTTCATAGAATTGCATCCATTCTTTTGATACTTTAACACCACGTTTTCTTAGAACTTCTAATTCCGCAAGTGCTTCCGCACCATCATCATAAGCAATAATACTGATACCTTCTATGTGAATTTTTGACAGTTCATCATATAGTTTTTTGACATCTTCGGATCTCATTCCGAAAATTGTCTTTGCGTGTCCACTTTCATGCCACACAGCTTCTTCTAATGTGTTTGCTATAGATAGTTTTGAATTTGCAAATATTTGATTGATTTTATCAAGAGTTTTTCCAGGAAGTATATCTGCGTTTAAAGACAATTGTGACAATCCGTTTGATAAAGGTTCAATTTGTAAAACAGGAGTTCCTTTATCATTTTTGGGTAAACTTTTTGCAACAATTTCACTAATGATGAATCCACCCTCAGATTCACATTTTGACATGGTGTCAATTATAACCTTACTCACTTCAGCGTTAAAATTTTTTTCGTATGTAACGACTTCAAAATCATCAATATCTATGCTTTTAATTATACTATTTTCAGCGGATTTTGCAACAGTTTTCTTCTTTCTCCACACCGCTTTTTGAGCCGTACTTCTGCCAAATCCGTAAGTCTGTGAGTGTGAATTATCTTTGAGTAATCCTGTTTTTTTACAAAAGCTATTCAGTTCTGACTCCTGCCGTTTCAACTTGCTTGAATAGTGGCTGAAATTTTTTTCTAACTTTTGTAACAGCTCTTCGTCAGAGAGGTTATTTAAAGCCTCATCACAAGCGGCAAGTGTTCTTTTGGTTGCCCTGATTTTGCGTTCAAAAGCTCTTTGCTGTTGCTCCGCCTCATACAGCGTGTGCATTGAGCCGTCGGGATATTCAATGTTTTTAGCATTAAGTTCTTCGATGTCTTTGGCTGAGTACATTCGAGCAGAACCCTAAGAGCTTTTCTGTAAAACATCTGTAGAGCATATTTTGCCCTCCGTTTCAGGTTTTTAAGCAATTCCTTTTAACGGATTTTGGCAAAATATGCTCTGCTTTTTTTACTTTTTATTTGCAGCTCTTTTTCTGCCCTAGCTTTTATTATGGAGCAATATTTGAAATAGAAGGGCGTTGATGAGGGTTAGGGTTACGCTCCGCAAGCAATTGGCGAGGCAGAAATCTTTTGATTTTAAAAATGTATAATACGACATACTGATAGTAGTATGTTATACTATGCAAAATATATAGAAAGTATACTGAAATTGTATAACTGAATAAAATGTACTAAAAATAAGGATAAAATAACTTAAAGATATTGAAAATAACTACAGTATGTGCTAAAATTAGACAAAAGAAAAGGATTCGGAAAACCGAATCCTCAAATCACACACTGTGATGGTTGCCTAAGCAACGGATAGAATGAATTTTTATTTGAACTCATAGTGTAAATCCAATAAGGTAATTAGATTATCTTAATAATATTACAAAATAAATACTTTGTCAATAGAAAAGGAGGAAATTTATGAAGAATTTTAATGACGATTATTATACAGGATTTGATATAGGAACGGATTCTGTCGGATATGCAGTAGCCGATACAGATTACAATCTTTGCAAATTTAAAGGCAATGCCATGTGGGGTGTTGATCTCTTTGAGGAGAGTAATTCAGCTGCCGAGAGAAGAACTCTTAGATTGGCACGAAGAAGAGGTTTGAGAAAAAGAAACCGTATTGAATGGCTGCAAATGCTTTTTGATGAGGAAATTTCTAAAGTTGATAATGCTTTTTATCAGAGATTAAAAGAAAGTTGTCTGTATCTTGATGACAAATCATCAAATGTTCCGTATGCGGTTTTTGCAGACGGTAATTACACCGATAAAGAATTCCATACAGACTACCCCACAATATATCATCTTAGAAAAGAATTGATTAAGAGTTCACAACCACACGATATAAGACTTGTATATCTTGCGTTACATCATATTATAAAACACAGGGGACATTTCTTGTTTGATAATATGGGGTCTGATTTTGAAAGTGAATCCTCGTTTGAAGCTCTTTTTGACGATTTAAAACTTTACTTAAAAGAAGAATATGAAATTGAATTTGAGTGCAATGATTCGTTAAGATTTTCAGAAATATTAAAGGACAAAACATTGAAGAAAACTGCAAAATCGTCCGAATCGTACAAGCTTTTCGGTTACAGTAAAAGAAATAATCCATATGAAACCGCTTTGATAGATTTGATGTGTGGCCGAAAGGTTAAATTTTCCGATATGTTCGGTGATAAGTCGTTTGACAGTGAGGAGGTAAACGGTATTACCTTTGAAAGCGGTTATGACGATAATGAAAATACATACCGTGATTTGTTACAAGAAAAGTTTGAACTTATCGAAAAAGCAAAGGCGGTTTATGACTGGGCAATTCTTGCAGATATTTTGAACGGTGAAAAGTATATTTCCTTTGCTAAAGTCAAAACATATGAAGAACATAATTCTGATTTGAAAATGCTCAAAGATTTCGTTAAAGAGAGATGTAAATCGTTATATGGCGAAATCTTTAGAATTACAAAGGACAAGCTTGATAACTATACGGCATATTGCGGAAAGTACAAAGAAAACGGCAGAAACGGTGTGATTCAGTATCGTACAAATCAGGCGGATTTCTGCAAATATCTGAAGAAAAAGTTTGAAAAGCTTGACGAAACAGGCTATGAAGAAATGTTTGATAAGATTGAAAACGGCACATTTATGCCGAAAATTGTCGTAAAAGATAACGGCGTTATTCCTATGCAGGTGAATAGGAGTGAGCTGAAAGCAATTCTGAAAAATGCTTCAACTTATCTTGAATTTCTTAATAAAAAAGATGAAAACGGAATTTCTGTAAGTGACAAGATAGTCAAAATTTTTGAATTCAGAATACCGTATTATGTAGGTCCGCTGAATAATCACAGCCTAAAATCCTGGCTTGTCAGAAGTGATGAAAAAATATATCCGTGGAATTTTGACAGTGTTGTTGACATAGAGCAATCGGCAGAGAATTTTATAAATAATCTGACTTCAAAATGTACATATCTTCCAACGAAGGATGTAATACCTAAGAATTCGATTTTATACAGTGCTTTTACGGTTCTTAATGAACTGAATAACTTAAGACTTGACGGAAAAAAGCCTGATGTAAGTCTTAAACAGGCAATATTTAATGACTTGTTTATGACGCATAAAAAGGTCAGAAGAAAAGATTTGCTAAATTATCTAAAAAGCGAAAAAGGTGTTGCTTTTGATATTACAGGTATTGACGGTGATTTTAAGTCAAGTATGCGTTCCGCAATTGAAATGTCACAGTTTAATCTGACCGACAGCGAAAAAGAGGACGCTATAAAAGCTATAACTGTATTTGGCGATGATAAAAAACTTTTAAGAAAGCGTTTAAAAAGGCAGCTCGGTTCAAAATTATCGGATGAAGATATAATGAGAATTTCTAAACTCAAATACAAGGATTGGGGAAGATTATCAAAGGAGTTTCTTACTGAAGTTTATAATGTCGATAAAAATACAGGCGAGTTGCAATTTAACATTATCCATGCACTATGGCAGACAAATGATAATCTTATGGAGCTGCTTGGCTCAAAATACGGTTTTGAACAGAGCAGACAAAACTATCTTGACGGCATTCAGACAGGGCAAAGCCTTGAGAAAATGGTGGAGAATCTCTATATTTCTCCTGCGGTAAAACGACCTGTGTATCAGTCTTTGAAAATTATGCATGAAATCAACAAAATTCAAGGTCATGCACCTAAAAAGATATTTGTTGAGATGACAAGAAAAGACGGTGTGAAAGGTGACAAAGGCCGTAAAGAGTCAAGAAAGACCAAGCTTGTAGATTTATATAAAAAATGCGGTGAGGATTCGGGCGAACTCTGGAAATCTCTTGAAAAAACACCTGATGATGAATTTAAAAGAGACAGACTGTATTTTTACTATACTCAATTCGGCAAGTGTATGTACACGGGAGAACCGATAAATCTGTCGGAATTGTACAATCAAAACATTTACGATGTAGATCACATTTTCCCGCGTTCAAAAGTTAAAGATGACAGCCTTGATAACCGTGCCCTTGTAAAGAAACAGGTTAATGCTCACAAGGATAATACATATCCGCTTGACAGCTCCATTCGTGAAAAGATGAAAGGCTTCTGGCATTTGCTTATGGATAAAGGTCTTATTAGCAAGAAAAAGTACGAGAGGCTTACAAGGGTAACTCCGCTTTCTGACAGCGAACTTTCAGATTTTATTGCAAGACAGATTGTTGAAACATCTCAATCAACAAAAGCAGTTGCGTCACTTTTTAAAGAATTGTATCCCGATACTGAAATTGTGTATGTAAAAGCGTCAACGGTTTCTGAATTCAGACACGAATATGATTTCTTAAAATGCAGAGAAGTAAACGATTTTCACCATGCAAAAGATGCCTATCTAAATATTGTTGTCGGCAATGTGTATAACGAACGCTGTACACACAACAAGTCCATATTTATTGAAGGTTTGAAAACCAAAGCTTACAGCCTGAACAAAATGTTCAGTTTTAATACACCGAACGCATGGTCAATTGATGATAATAAGTCAATCAAAATTGTCAGAAAGACTATGAACAAGAACAATATCCGCTTCACAAGGTATGCTTTAACAAGAAACGGCGGACTCTTCAAGATGAATCCTCTTAAAAAAGGAAGCGGTCAGGTTTCGCTAAAACAGAACTCTCCGCTTTCGGATATCAGTAAATACGGCGGATATGACAAGCCGACATCTTCGTACTTTTCATTTGTTAAATACGAGGGTAAAAAGGGCAAAGAAATGCGTCAGCTTGTTGCAATTGATTCTTACATTAAGGCTCAGTATGAAGCAAACCCTGAAAAATATCTGAGTGAAACTCTTGGCTTGAAAAATCCTGTGGTTCTGATTCCCGTTGTAAAATATAATGCCTGCATTGAAATTGACGGTTTCAGAATGCATATAAGTGCCAAGACTGGTAAGCAAATTATATACAAACCAGCCATGCAGTTAACAGTTAGTTATGATACAGAAAAATATATCAGAAATGTCGTTAAGTTGAATTCCAAGCCTGAAAATTACAATATTACAGAGCTTGACAAAGTGAGTACCGATGAGAATATTGAGTTATTTGATATTTTAACCTATAAAATGACAGATACAGTTTTAAAAGTTAAATTTGGTGATATGGGTGCTAAAATCATATCTCATCGTGATGCTTTTGAAAAACTGGATATTAGAAAACAATGTTTTGTTCTTACAGAAATACTCAAAATCATACATTGTAATGCTGTTTTAGGAAATCTTACGTATATTGGTGAGGGTAGTTCTTCGGGAAGAGTTGGTTTAAATTCCGTATTGTCGGAGGTTAAAGGTGTAAAGTCGATTTATCTTGTTCATCAGTCGGTAACAGGTTTGTTTGAGAAGAAGATTGATTTGTTACATATGTAAGTTATCAGAAAAGAGGATATTTAGATGAGTTGGAGAACGGTAGTAATTACGAAAACATCCAAGCTGGATTACAGCATGGGACACCTTGTTGTGCGTGATGTTGAAAGCACGGTAAAGGTACATATAAGTGAAATATCCGTGCTTGTTATTGAAAGTACAGCTGTTTCGGTTACTGCCGCTCTCCTTTGTGAGCTTATCAAGAAAAAAGTAAAGGTCATATTCTGCGATGAAAAGCACAATCCTCTTTCGGAACTTACGCCATATTACGGTAGTCATGACTGCAGTCTTAAAATTAAAAGACAAATTGCGTGGAATGAAACGGTAAAGCAATGTGTGTGGACTCAGATTGTAGCCGAAAAAATTAAGAATCAAGCTAAGGTTCTTGAAATATACAAACTTCCACAAAGCAGTATGCTTATGGGATATATAGATGAGCTTGAACTTAATGATAAATCAAACAGAGAAGGACATGCCGCCAAGGTGTATTTTAATGCCTTGTTCGGAAAATCATTCAGTCGCAATGACGAATGTCCTATAAATGCTGTTCTGAACTATGGCTACAGTATTGTTCTTTCCGTTTTTAACCGAGAAATTACAGCAAATGGATATCTCACACAATTGGGATTATTTCACGATAATATGTTTAATCAATACAATCTGAGCTGTGATTTAATGGAACCTTTTCGCCCGTTCGTTGATATAGCGGTAAAGGATATGAATCCTCAAAAGCTTGAAAAAGAAGAAAAAATATCAATATTCAATTTGTTAAACGATGAATTCAAAATTGACGGCAGAACACAAACTTTTATAAATGCCGTGAAAATATACTGCAAAAGTGTATTTGATGCAATAGAAGAATGTGATACCTCGCTTATAAGGTTTGCAGGAAAATGAGTTACAGATTTATGAGAATAATGGTTTTATTTGATTTGCCCGTTGAAACTCCTTTACAGAGGCATAACTACGGAAAATTCAGAAGATATTTAATAAAAAACGGTTTTATGATGATGCAGGAATCTGTGTATGTTAAGCTTGCTTTGAATCAGAATACGGCAGCGGCAATAATTGACGCTTTGAAAAAGAATAAACCGCCGGAGGGACTTGTTCAGATTTTGTCTGTTACCGAAAAACAGTTTTCAAAAATTGAGATAATTACAGGCGATTATTCAAGTGATACCGTTGACAGTGACGAAAGGTTGTTAATGCTATGAAATTTCTTTTCAAGTATATGTCGGAGCCTTTTGATTTTTCAAAAAGCAATGCGGTTACTCTTGTTATAGAAAATAAAAAACTTTTCAGACATACAATACTTTCGGTTAGTGAATGTGATTGTAATGAAATGTTTGTGTTTTCCGAAAATTTTAAGCCGCTTGATTTTTCAAAATCAGTCAAATATGTTGACAGCGTTCTTACATTTGAATTTTCAGACAGAAAAATGATGACTAAGGTAAATTCTTTTTTTGAAAATTTGTGTAATACAAAATATTTTCCGCAAATTTCAGAAATTAAAGCTTTATGTGTGAGCCTGTGCTGCGAGCTTTCTAAGGAAAATGATTATGATTTTCAGTTCTGCGAAAGTATTGAAACAATGGCATTAGTAAAATTGTTTTCATTTGCGCCTGCAGATGCCTCGGATGATAATGTCGGTCATCTTTTAAGATATTTCAAACTTATGAAAGAGTATCTTGGAATAAAGTGTTTTATTGTTCAAAATCTGCATATTTATCTTGATGACAGAGAATGTGAAAATCTTTTGGAATCAGCCGTTATGCATGGTATATATTTGCTTAACATTGAAAACTCAGTGCCGAAAGAAGTTTCTGAATACGAAAAACTTGTTGTGATTGATAATGATTTGTGCGAATTTTATTGACAATCATTATACAAATGTTATAAAATGACCTTATAGATTTGCCGTGTACAGTATAGTGGGTGCATTTTATTCCCAATTTGAGGTTTGAGAATAGTGTAAATCTATAAGGTAGTAAAACAAAAGAGGATTTAGATTTGATAAATCGGGGTTTGAGAATAGTGTAAATCTATAAGGTAGTAAAACCTTTAAAAATTCTTGTGCGTCATTGTTCGCGTTTGAGAATAGTGTAAATCTATAAGGTAGTAAAACAGTGGTCAAAGAGGTTACTTGTCCTTGTCCGTTTGAGAATAGTGTAAATCTATAAGGTAGTAAAACTGAAAAACACCCCTGACGAGTGTAACCCGCGTTTGAGAATAGTGTAAATCTATAAGGTAGTAAAACATGACCGTTAATGTCAACGGTTACGCCGGCGTTTGAGAATAGTGTAAATCTATAAGGTAGTAAAACCAAGTTTGTTTTTGCGCTCTGTTCCATTGCGTTTGAGAATAGTGTAAATCTATAAGGTAGTAAAACTAAAAAATTTTTCCGCAATGCTATCCAGTTGTTTGAGAATAGTGTAAATCTATAAGGTAGTAAAACAGCAATATGCTTGCTATGGCGAAGAAAGATGTTTGAGAATAGTGTAAATCTATAAGGTAGTAAAACTTGTTGACAAGCAAAGAGGTGCAACCTCTGTTTGAGAATAGTGTAAATCTATAAGGTAGTAAAACGTGTGCGCTGATAGGTCAGGCGGTTCACCAGTTTGAGAATAGTGTAAATCTATAAGGTAGTAAAACAAAGCATTCAGGCGGTGGCAATGATAAAGCGTTTGAGAATAGTGTAAATCTATAAGGTAGTAAAACACAAGAAACTTGATGAAATGGCAAGCGACGGTTTGAGAATAGTGTAAATCTATAAGGTAGTAAAACTCTTTCGTGCGAGTTCCGCTTGTGACATACGTTTGAGAATAGTGTAAATCTATAAGGTAGTAAAACAACTGATAAAGTTTTCACTATGTCAGATTCGTTTGAGAATAGTGTAAATCTAATTAGAGTACAAATTTTACTCGTGGACTGTGAAAAAACAGCATTGCAAAAAACAATAAGGCACATAACCGTTATCACTTTCGGTTATGTGCCTTTTGTAGTTTAATAAGTTTGTTAAGAATACCACGATTGATTACAGTCCAAAACAAGGAAGATTTCAGTGCGTTAATTTCCAAAGTAAGTTCCACTATGAAAGTTACTTTGGGGATTAACTATGTACTTTTTCGTTTAAATTTGCGGTAAATATGAATTGTATAATCCGTTATATTGTGTTATTATGTAGTAAAATGGTGTGCAACATTGGTGTTTTGAAAAAATTATGTTGCTGAAATTAAACTTGAAATAACTGACGGGTGGCATATGGTTCGCAAAGTTGACAAAACAAAGCTTCTGACTGTTGTCGGGATAATTATATTCCTGCTTGGAGGTGCGGTGAGAATCTTTTCTCATCTTACTTCCTCGGCGGACAATTATATTGAAAATATTGATGTTATTATCTTTTCGGGGCTTATTATAGGCTGGGGTGTGTCTGTTGCATATCGCATTGTTCAGAAGAATATACGAATCTGCCTTGTGATATCTGCGGCGCTTATGCTCTTGTGGATGGCTCTTCGTGCCATAAAATACAACAGCCCTGCCGACATCAACACATACGGACGGTATCTTTGGTATTCATATTACATAGCAATGGTGTTTTTGCCGCTTATGATGTTTTTTGCAATGCTGAATATCGGTAAGCCCGAAAATATAAATAACCGAAAATATCTTTTGGTTATACCTGCCGCCGTTCTTGTGCTGCTTGTTATGACGAACGATTTTCATCAGCTTGCTTTTGTATTTGAACCCGATTTTCACAATTGGAACAAACAATACAGTTACGGCCCTGTTTACTATGTAATTGTAGTGTGGATTTTTATACTTGTACTTTCGTCAATTGTGCTTTCAATCAATCGATGCAGAATTTCCGCAACACGCAAAAAGCTGTGGATTCCGATTGTAATAATTCTTGTCGCAATAATTTACACGCTCTGGAATAATCTGAATCACGGATATTCGGGACTTAGAATTTACAATGTTCCCGAGGTGTTCTGTTTTGCCTCAATTGCTTTATGGGAAAGCCTTATTCAGATAGGTCTTGTGCCGTCAAATACGGGTTACGGCGATTTTTTCAATGCGTCAAATCTTAATACTCTCATATTTGACAATGAGGGCAATGTGAAATACCGCTCTAAAAACGCAACAAATGTTTCAAAAGATGTTGTTCTGCAAAGCGGTAACAGTGTTGTGATTGATGAAAATATAATTCTTAAAAAGCATAATATAAAAGGCGGTAAGGTAGTTTGGACGGAAGATATATCGGCAATTAACCAAATTAACAGAGAACTTTCGGAAGTAAAAGAGCAGATTTCGGAATACAATGTAATCTTAAAATCAGAGGCAGAGCTGAAAAAACGAAGAGCGGCAGTAACCGAACAGAACAAGCTCTATGACAGTATAACCGAATTTATCCGTCCTCAGCTTTGCGACCTTGAAAATATACTCAAAAATATTGAAAACAACAGGGAAGATATTTCGGTTAATTATGCCGGTGCCTGTGTTGTTAATGTCTACATCAAGAGAATAAGCAATCTGCTCATTATGGCAAAAAGCAGAAAAATGCTGAATGCTTTTGAGCTTGAAAACAGTATCCGAGAACTTGCCGAGTACATTTCTGTTTACGGAATTTCGTGTTCGTTTTTCAGTAATGTTTCGGGAGAAATTTCAGCCGAAAAAACGATTGCACTTTTTAAATTCATCGGGATTTTTATAAGGCATATAATGAAATGCACAGATGCGTTGCTGTTTAATTTAAAAGTCCATGACAGATTTATTGATTTAAAAATCAACTGTGACAGCAAAAATGAAATGAAAATTCCTGATGATTTACTTGACGATATTATAAAACTCGGCGGAAATGTCACCACGGAATATGACGCCGACACGCTGTTTGTGTTTGTTCGTATGCAAAGCGGAGGTGATGACATATGACATCCATCCTTGAAATGCGTTCGTTTGTTTGTGTTATATTGATGAGTGTGCAATTTGTTGTTGCCTGTGCGGCAATATACAACGCAACGCAATCTTTTCTTTATAAAATCAGGTTGTGGAAACCGATTTCAGCGGTTATAATTGCAGTAATCTCTTTGACAATGTTTTTGGTAAGCACTCATGTTTTGAGTAAAATATATTACGATAACCAAATTAATAAAATGGCTGAATTTTTTGGCAGAATGCCGTTTGCTCTGTCTGTCGGCATAACGGCATATTGTGCTGTAATGTCTGTGTACATAACGGTAAGGCTTCATCATTGCAGGAATACCGATATTACCGCAATGTCAATTAAAGAAAGCTTTGACGGCTTGCCGACAGGACTTTGCTATTTTGACGAAAACGGACTTGTTGTATTGAAAAATAACCTTATGGAAAGCATATGCCTTGAACTTACGGGTAAATCGCTTAATGTTGCAATGCCCTTCAGAGAGAAGATAAAAGAGGCTTCTCAATACGAAAATGACGGAGCATTTACAGTCAGATTAAAGGACGGCAGGGTTTTCAGCTTTTCGTTGTCGGAAACGGAAATTTTTTCAAAACCGTATTTTCAGCTTGCGGCAACCGATATAACAGAGTTTACAAAGCTTACATCAACCTTGGAATATGAAATAGGCGAGTTAAAAAAGGTTAATGCTCATCTGAAAAAATACAATGAAATGGTCTGTGACCTGACAAGAGAAGAAGAAATTCTTCGCACAAAAGAGATAATTCATGACAGGCTCGGCAGTACGCTGATAACAACAAGAAGATATCTTGAAAACGGCACTCTGTCTGAAAATAACAGTAAATTACTTGAAATGTGGAAAAACAATATTTCTGTTCTGAATACCGCAGAGAATGATTGCAAAGACGAAAACTTTGCTAAGGATATTGAAAATGCCGCAAAGCTTGTCGGAATAACGCTTGAAACAGTCGGAAATCTTCCGACTGATAACAATGCGGTTGCACGGGTTCTGACTTTTGCAACAATGCAATGCCTTAACAATGCCGCAAGACACGCAAAAGCAGATAAAATGATTCTTGAAAGTCTTGACGACGGTGAAAAATATATTTTTAAATTTGCAAATAACGGCAGAAAACCGCCTCAAAAAATCAATGAGGGCGGCGGACTTTCTTCCGTAAGAAAAAAGGCGGAGCAAATCGGCGGAAGCATGAAAATATCGACTTCCGAAATTTTTGTTCTTGAAATCACAATACCGAAAAGCGAGGTGCTGCAGTATGACAAGAGTGCTGATAGTTGAAGATCAGTCAATGCCGAGAACTTTATTTGAAATGTATGTAAACCAAAGCGAAAACTATACGCTTGCGGGCTCAATAAGTAATGCCGATATGACGGATTATCATTGTGAAAATTCCGATGTTGACTTGATTTTAATGGATATATGCACATCCATGGGAGCAAACGGTCTTGAGGCGGCTGAAAGAATAAAAGCAAAGTTCCCGAAAATTAAGATAATCATTGTTACATCAATGCCCGAATATTCCTATCTAAAGCGTGCCAAGGAAGCAGGAGTTGACAGCTTTTGGTACAAAGAGGTAAGTCCCGAACCTATTATTGAACTTATGGACAGAACAATGAACGGTGAGCGTGTGTTTCCCGACACAACTCCGAAAATTAAATTCGGCAACGCAATGAGTACGGATTTTACCGAAAGGGAGCTTGAGGTTTTGCGTGAACTGACAAGCGGTGATACAAACACGGAAATTGCCAAAAGACTTTACATTGCTCCGGGCACTGTCAAGAACTATATACAGTATATGCTTGAAAAAACAGGCTTTAAGTCAAGAACAGAGCTTGCCGTAAAGGCAAGAGAGGCGGGACTTGTAATTCTTGACGATAGAATTAACGACAAATAAATACTTTTTTCTGAATATGTGCCGTTTGGCACATATTTTTTTGCTGTTAAAACAGTATAATACAATTACAGGATATACACTGCTCAGACGGTGAATATCTTTTGTGCAAAACGCTATCTTTGTCCGATTAATAATCAAAGACAAAGGTGCATAAAATTTATTATTTAATGACAGGAGGAAAAACTATGGAGGCAAAAGGTTCAACTTTTCTTAAAGTAACGGGAATCCTTATGATTGTATTCGGTGCTATTGCATTGATTGTATCAATCATCGCCATTCTCGGTATCGCCGCACTTGCAGCTTTTAACGACGGTACATACGATATGACTATGCTTTATGTCGGCGGCGTTTTCGCACTTATCAGTGCGGTTGCTGAGTTTGTTGCAGGTATTATCGGCGTTATCAACGCAAAACTTCCGCACAAGGCAAATACATGTATTGTATGGGGCGTTGTTGTTGCGGTTATGTGTATTGCAGGCGAAATTATCAGCATGATAGGCGGATCACAGTTCAATGTATTCTCTCTTATCTGCGGTCTTGCTATCCCTGTACTTTACATTATAGGCGCTGTTAAGAACAAAGCATAATTATTTTATTATTTACCCCCCTTTTAATTACCCACCGTAAATATTTTTAGCACAAGGTCACAGCTGTCCGAACAATCGGGCGGCTGTGCTTTTTTTGTTTATGTTGTGAAATATGCCGTTTGGCACATTCATATTCTATCGCAAAATTGTACAATATAAGTGAAAGATATAGGTGAAAAGGGGTGATGTCCGTTGAAGAAAATTTTGCTCAGTGTTCAGAATAATTTGCTCAGTGAGGCTATTCAAAATGCCCTTGTAAAGAAGGGAAGATTTTGTATTGAGAATGTTTCACCGAATCAAGACGGGAAAATTCTTGATTTGTGCATTGCAGAAAGAGTTGATGTTTTGCTTATGGATGTCACAAGACTTGCCGATTCAACTATTGAGAAACGGCTTGAGCTTTGTGGAAAAGTAAAGGAATATTTGCCAAGCTGTAAAACGGCTCTGCTCTGTGACGAACAGTCATATCCCGACCTTGCCGACAGGGTTAAACAGGCAAAACAATTCGGAAAAATAAGCTCGTTTTTTTATTCATCCGTAACGGCAGATTATCTTGCCGCCGCACTTGACGCACTTTAAAAAGGAGGTACTGTTTATGGGTATATTTGACAGCTTAAAAAATATGACAAATCAGGCTGTAAAAAACAATGTTTCAAAGGCCGTTTCGGGAGCGGTAAACAATGCAATGCACAAAAGCAAAACATTTGTATTTGCCGATTATCCGAAAAATGCAGATGAACTCAAAAAAATGCCGGAGCTTGACTTTTCGTCACCTCTTTCAACAGCGGCATTTGCTATGCTTGTGTTGCTTGAACATGACGAAAGTCCGGAAAACACAATAGAAATGCTTAATGTATTAAAAGGACCTCAGCCGATGAACGGGATGGATGTTCAGTTTTTGCGTGACAGAATCAAGGGCAGGGGATATATTCCTCGCTCATATTTTGAGGGTTCATCCGTGAAGAACGATTATACACCGAATGTTCCGTACAAAATAACCGTTTCCGAGTATGCATATACCTATCAGAGCGAGGGTTATGCAAAGGTTCAGGTTCAGTCGTCGGGAGCAGACTCACCTCGTCCGATTGAGCTTCGCAGAAAGGGCAATCAATGGTTCTTATGGCGTAATCTTGCACTCTCTGACATACGAACTCCGGCTTCGGTTGATCCTTGGGCATGAAGGAGGGATTTTTATGAAAATCAAGAAAAAAGCAAAGCGTATTTCGAGTATTGTTTTATGCTTTCTCATGCTGTTGACAACACTTCCTATGACAGCCATAACCGCAAATGCGGCGGCTCAGGCTTATATCAAATATATCGACACCGAGGTTTACATAGGAGATGTCCTTAACATTATCGTGGGAGTAAACGGCGGCAGTACAGGCGAAACCTTTACCTATCAATGGCAGGCAAAATATCCGAGCCTAAACTGGGTTAACCTTTCCGATAAAACCGACAGACCCGACTCGAAATTTTCGGGTGTTTTTACAGACCATCTTAAATTTCAGACCTACGCAGAACTTGTAGGACCCGGCTCAGGGTGGAAAGATGTTGTCTTTAGATGTAAAGTAACGGGTTCAAAGAGCGGTACTTTTTATTCGGGAAAATGTAACTTTCCGGGACTTCTTGAGAAGACAGAAATTCCTACAATTGGATTTTTAGGCTTGGAGAAACCTGAACAGGGAAAAATCCCCTCAACAACGGCAACTCCGATAAACAGCACTTATTACAGCTTTGATTATATTGAGTGGTATAAGTACGAAAACAACAAAATTAGCAGAAAGCTCGACAGCGGAGAAACTTTTGACAGCGGTATGTATTGTTGTCAGCTATACTTTAATATGAACAGAGGATATGCGGTTGCCAAGAACGCAGTATGTGGTTTGTACAATGGCGACAGTCAGGCGACAATTCTTCAGGATGAAACCACAGGTCAATATTATATTTGGGCATATTACAATGTTCCATACGAATCGCCATCATTTACACATCAGTTCCCTGAGGCAGAAATTATGATTATGAAAGGCAAAGAAGAAATTATATGGGTTGCTGCCAAAAATGCCGCAAGCTATCAGTGGCAGATGAAAGTAAAGAGAAGAACACCCACCGGTATAATAAGAATGTGGAAAAACATAGATGACGACTCATCTACATTAAACCAGTTTTCCTTCAAGGGTACAAAATCAAATACTTTGAGAATCAGACCGAATACGGATTTTGATGAAACTCAGTTCAGATGTGCTGTTACGGGTAAAAACGGTGATGTTATTTACAGTGAATCGGTTAAAGTTACGCAAAAGTTTAATGCATGCATTATAATAGATTTCAGAACGGGCGGCTCACCGGATGACACTATTACTGTTAAGTTTGATAAATACACTCCTGGTGGCGTTTATAAGAGTAGCTTTACAGATGAAATGGTGCACAAAAATGCAACTCTGTATTATTATCAAACAGGTACAGGTAAATATGTCATTACTGTAAGCAAACCGCAATGCGTGACACGGGTATATGAAGTGAATGTTGATAAGAAAGATGTTAACCTTGATGTAAACATTACTGTTCCGTATGATGTCAATATGGACGGTGTTATTAATGTTGTGGACGCAACTTTGGTTCAAAAATACATTGTCGGGCTTGAAGAATTTGACGATTACACTTTTAAAATTGCAGACACAAACGGTGACGGCACAATATCAGTTATTGATGCTACAAATATTCAGAAGAAAATCGTGAATCTTTTGTAAAGGAGAAAGTTTATGGGACTATTTGAAAAGAAATATTGTGACATTTGCGGTGACAAGGTAAACGCCCTCACAAGGCAAAAGCTTTCAGACGGTTATCTTTGCAGCGACTGTAAGCACAAGCTCAGTTCGCTTTCATCAGGCTGGAAAAACAGGACATTAGCAGATGTTAAAGCTCATCTTGAACAGCGTGAACAGAACAGACAGAAATATTCGGCATTTGTTCAGTCGGCAAGTGCCGGTACAAACGAAAAGCTTGTTGTAGATTTTAATAACAGAAAATTCTATTTTACAATAGGCAGAGATTTCAAAAACAGCAATCCTGAAATTTTTGATTTTTCACAGCTGCAGGACTTTTGGCTTGAGCTTGGATATACAACTCTGCAGGATTCCGACCGTGACGGAATTCCTGATGAGTATGACCGCTATGATAACCGTCAGGGCAGGAACAGCGGTTTTGGCAGTCAGTTTGATACAACAAACTCATTTTCGGGGCAAAACGGTATGCTTGATGTTCCGCTTGCACTTCAGCCGTATGTTCGTGATACAAACACATCGTCATCACCGCAAAGAATATCTTCTTTAAAAGCAAAATTTATCGTAAATCATCCGTTCATAACCGATATATCAATGTATGTTGATTCGTCAATCGGTACTGTAAGGAATGAGCTTATGAGAGCGTTTGATGACGGAATGCAGTTAATGAGACTGTGTGAACAAATAAGGAACGGTATGCAGAACAATATGGGCTATCAGCAGAACGGAATGTCCATGCAGAACAATATGGGCTATCAGCAAAGCGGAATGCCTATGCAGAACAATATGGGTTATCAGCAAAGCGGAATGCCTATGCAGAACAATATGGGTTATCAGCAAGGCGGAATGGCTATGCAGAACAATATGGGCTATCAGCAAGGCGGAATGCCCATGCAGAACAATATGGGCTATCAGCAGAACGGAATGCCTATGCAGAGCAACACAGTAAATCAGCAAGTTTCACAGCCGTTTACTCCGCAAAATGCTGCGGCAATTGTTTGCTCGGCTTGCGGATATAAGCCTGACGGCAATCCGCCGAAATTCTGTCCGTTCTGCGGGGCTGCCATGACATAACCGATATGACTTTACGGTCGTTATTTCATAATATTTCCAAACGAAAAATGCGTGTAAAAAAAGAAATTGTATCCGTGAGCTATTCAAAAAATCATTCAAATTTTGATTACTGCTGTTCTTTTTATGTGCGAAAAAAAGGTGTAAATTTCCTTTTTGACGCTATCTGCAAATGCGGTTATATCGCTTTTGAAAATGTTTTGATCGACGAAACGGATATGAGATTGCTTTGTGACACCGCCGAAGACGCATTGGAAATTCTGAAAAAATATAATCCAAAAAACAAAGGACTGACAGTCGATGACGCCACGGTTACAATCGTTGAAATCATATTTTCCGACAAAAACAGTATGTCGGTCAGTATGACGGAACAAACCTTGGATTCGCTCGAAAAAGCGTTCTTTGCCCTTGCTGAAAAATATTGCAAAGATGTTTAATATCTAAAAATAATTGAAAAGCAACCCTATGAAAACAACCCCACGGTAAAACAATCGTGGGGTTGTTTTTTCGGTAACAGAAAATGAGTGCATTTTTTCTTGCCATTACCGTAGTAATTGTTTATAATTAAGGTATGACAATAGAAGAAGGCATGAACAATGCAAACGATAGATGAGGCACTAAACAAACTGAAAAAATCTGATTTTCGCAGTCGGTTTCATTTAAAGCAAAAGGACATTGACTATATTAATGAAAAGGGAATGAATAAAATCCGCTCCCATGCAGAAGATTTTGTCAGAACACGGCTTGCACCAAAATATATTCCGAATGACGGAAAGCAAACGCCCATGAGGGGACACCCTGTTTTTATCGCACAGCACGCCTGTGCCTGTTGTTGCAGAGGGTGTCTTAACAAGTGGTACAGAGTTGCAAGGGATAAACAGCTTAACGAGGTTGAACAGCAGAAAATTGTAAATCTGCTTATGGCTTGGATTGAAAGGGAATACAATGATTATAATTCCAATAAAGAATGATAGATAAGGGCAAAAAGATGAGTGATAAATTAAGCGTGTTAAAAGATTACTTCGGACACGATTCTTTCAGAGACGGACAGGAACAGATAGTTGACGCTTTGCTTGACGGCAGAGATGCACTTTGCATTATGCCCACAGGTGCGGGCAAGTCTATGTGCTATCAGATTCCCGCATTACTTTTTGACGGGGTGACAATTGTTGTGTCACCTCTGATTTCGCTTATGAAGGATCAGGTCGGCTCACTCGTTCAGTCGGGAGTTCCTGCGGCATATATAAACAGCTCGCTTTCATATCCGCAATTTCTCCGAGTGCTTTCAAATGTTGAACACGGAAAATACAAAATCATCTATGTTGCACCCGAAAGGCTGTTGACTGACGGATTTCTTGACACCTGTAAAAAGATAAAAATCTCAATGGTTGCAGTTGACGAGGCTCATTGCGTTTCACAATGGGGACAGGATTTCAGACCGAGTTACCTCAAAATTATTTCATTTGTTGAAAGCCTTGCAAATCGTCCGATTGTCGGAGCATTTACCGCAACGGCTACGAATGATGTAAAAGAAGATATAAAGAAAATTCTCAGGCTTGAAAATCCGTTTGAAATTACAACGGGATTTGACCGCCCCAACCTTTTCTTCGGTGTAATAAAGTCATCGTCAAAGGACGAAAAGCTTATTGACCTCATTCGGGAGCGTGGCGACAGGTCGGGAATTGTCTATTGTGCAACCCGAAAAAATGTTGAATCTGTCTGCGAATTGCTCTGCGATAACGGCTTTTCGGCGGCAAGATACCATGCAGGTCTTGATGAATACGAACGCAGGAAAAATCAGGAGGATTTTGTTTTTGACCGAAAAAATATTATGGTCGCAACCAATGCTTTCGGTATGGGAATTGACAAGTCAAATGTTACATATGTAATTCATTACAATATGCCGAAAAACATTGAAAGCTACTATCAAGAGGCAGGACGGGCAGGTCGTGACGGCGGTGAGGCTGATTGTATTTTGCTCTACAGTCCTAAGGATGTTCGCCTAAATCGCTTTATGATTGAAAATTCCGAGGGCAACGATGAGCTTACAATTGAAGAAAACGAGCAAATTCGTGAGCGTGATTTTGAACGCTTAAAATATATGACCTTTTACAGCACAACAAACGATTGTCTGCGTGGATTTATTCTGCGGTATTTCGGCGGTGAAAAAAAGGCTTACTGCGGAAAATGCTCCAAATGCCTTTCCGTTCACAAGCTTGTTGATGTTACAATTGACGCTCAAAAAATTATGTCGTGTATTGCAAGAACAGGACAAAGGTACGGCAAAACAGTGATTTGTGATGTGCTAAAGGGCAGTAAGAGCGAGAAAATCCTAAAAGCTGAGCTTAACAGTCAGTCAACCTACGGAATAATGAAAGAGGTTACGGCAAGGCATATTTTCGGTACAATTGACTTTCTTGCCGAAAAGGAGTATATTTCAGCCGACAATGAAACCGAGGCTCTAAAACTTTTGCCAAAGAGCCGAGATGTGCTTTTCGGGCGGGAACGGCTTGTGATGAAGAAAGTTGAAAACTCCGAAAAGGTTGTCAAAACGCACCGCCCCGAAGTGCCTGTTAATTCCGATTTACTTGATGCGCTCAAGGCTTTGCGAAAAGGCATTGCATCCAAAAAGAGCGTTCCTGCCTATGTTATTTTTACCGATGCAACGCTGATTGATATGTGCAAAAAATGCCCCGAAACACCAGATGAAATGCTTGAAGTTTCGGGTGTGGGCAGAACAAAGCTTGAAAAATTCGGAAAACAATTTCTTGAAGAAATCGCAAAATTCAGATAACTTCATATACTGTTAAAGGATGAACGAATTCGTTTGTCCTTTTCTTTTACAATTATCAAAATTGCATTGAAATAATTAGTACAAAGTGATACAATAATTACAGAGAAACAACAGATTGGAGGCATTTGTATGGCTGACATATTTGATTACATAAGCTGGCGCGGCGATTTGACATTTGAACAGGACGGTTTTAACGAGCTTGACGCACTTGTGCTTTCACGGCTTTCATATCTTCCTTTTGACGGTGCGGTATCGTCCTGTCTGTTTGATGAAATTACCCTTGAACAGGCGGCAATGCGTGTGTTTGCAACCGATGATTATGAGAAAAATATATTGTGGAAGGGTGATGTCGACCTTTTGAAAGCGACGGCAGAGAGCAAGAGATTCGGCAAAATTCTTGTTTCGGGGTATGTAAACGAGGTTGAGTCCGATGTGAGTATGCAGTTTTCCGCAATCACTTTTGAATTTCTCAAAAAGAATTATTTTATTTCATACAGAGGAACTGACTTTTCTCTTGTCGGCTGGCAGGAGGACTTCAATATGTTCTTCACATTTCCGTTGCCGTCACAGAAAAAGGCTCTTGATTATTTTGAAAAGGCAGTCCGTATGCTCAACGGAAAATTCATTCTGGGCGGTCACTCAAAGGGCGGAAATCTTGCGGTTTATGCCGGTGCTTTCACCGATGAAAATTCAAGAAATCATATTGATTATATTTACAATTTTGACGGACCGGGGTTTTCTCTTGACAAAATCAGGGACAGCGGATTTTATGAAATTGACGACAGAATTTACACCTTTGTTCCGCAGTCAAGCATTTTCGGCATGATATTTGAGCATGAGGAGAGCTACACAATTGTAAAGAGCAATCAAAAAGGTTTTCTTCAGCACGATATCTATTCATGGGAGATTGAGCAGAACAGTCTTATCAGGCTGAAAAGCACTACAAATTTCAGCGTTTTCTTTGACCACACGCTGAAAGAATTTGTTGAATCGCTGACAATTGCTCAAAGACGGGAGTTCACAAAAGAGGTTTTTGCCCTTTTGTCGCTGACCGAAACCTCAACCTTTAATGAGATGCTGAAAAATCCGCTTAAAAACACGGGAACAATCCTAAAATCCTTTGCAGGTCTTGACAGCAAAACAAGAAATATGCTTTTGAAGACAATCTTCGCATTCGTAAAAAGTGCCAAAAACAATTTTTCCGACATAACAGGCGGTCAGAACAAAATTACCGTCAGTTAATTATAAAAAAGCTCATATATGCTCCGATACTTTTTAGCGTCGGAGCATTTTCTTTGCAAAAAAATCATTTGTCAAGACGAAATTCCCGTTTTGTCAATTGGCACTTTTGGAATTTGTATTGTCAGTCTTGAAAATTTTTCATAATATACAAAAAACCCGACACGGTGTATGCTGTGTCGGGTTTTTATTTTGCTTTTTAAATGTCAATCGTCAGTTCAACGGGACAATGGTCAGAACCTAAAATTTCGGTATGGATTTTTGCACCGTCAAGCTTGCTTTCAAGAGCTTTTGAAACGATAAAATAGTCAATACGCCAGCCCGCATTTTTTTCACGAGCCTTGAATCTGTATGACCACCACGAATACACGCCCTCTGTATCGGGATAGAAATAGCGGTAGGTGTCGATAAATCCGTCATCGAGCAACGCTGTCATCTTTGAACGCTCCTCATCGGTAAAGCCTGCATTTTTACGGTTGGTTTTCGGATTTTTCAAATCAATTTCTTTGTGTGCAACATTCAAATCACCGCACATAATAACAGGCTTTTTTTCTTCAAGTTTTTTCAGATATGCCTTGAAATCATCTTCCCATTTCATTCGGTAATCAAGCCTTTTCAGCTCGCTTTGCGAGTTTGGAGTGTAGCAGGTGACAACAAAGCAATTGTCAAATTCTGCCGTGATAACTCTGCCCTCATGGTCGTGTTCGTCAATGCCGATCCCGTAACATACATTCAAAGGCTTTTCCTTTGTGAACATAGCCGTTCCCGAATAGCCTTTTTTGTCGGCATAGCACCAATACTGATGATATCCTTCAAGCAAGAGGTCAATCTGTCCCTCTTGAAGCTTTGTTTCCTGAAGACAGAAAATATCTGCGTCAACATCTTTAAAAAAGTCCTCAAAGCCCTTTGTAACACAGGCACGAAGTCCGTTTACATTCCACGAAATCAATTTTTTCATAATTTACTCCCGTACACACAAAAGGGAGCAAGCATTGCCTGCTCCCAAATTGCCAATTTGTTAATTATTCTTCTGCGGAAAATTCGTCTTTGCCTACACCACAGAGAGGGCATACCCAATCCTCGGGTACATCTTCCCATGCTGTGCCTGCATCAACGCCGTTATCGGGATCGCCGATTTCAGGATCGTAAACATATCCGCAAACATCGCATACATATTTCATACTATCAAATCTCCTGTTCAAAGTCTGTTGTGTAATCGGTTAGTTGTTGGTCATACGATTATCAAGCTGACTTTTTTGATTTTTTATTGTTTTAATGATTACTTAAAGTATCTGTTAAGAAGACCTCTAAAGCCTGCGCCGTGTCTTGCTTCATCCTTTGCCATCTCGTGAACCGTGTCATGAATAGCGTCAAGGTTCTGAGCCTTTGCACGCTTTGCAAGGTCAAACTTACCTTCGCAAGCACCTGTTTCTGCATCTACACGCATCTGAAGATTCTTCTTTGTGCTGTCTGTAAGAACTTCGCCTAAAAGCTCTGCAAACTTGGCAGCGTGTTCAGCCTCTTCAAAAGCATACTTTGTAAATGCGGCAGAAACCTCGGGATAGCCTTCTCTGTCTGCAACTCTTGCCATTGCAAGATACATACCGACTTCGCTGCATTCTCCCTCAAAGTTAGCTCTGAGATCCTTGAGAATATCTTCGCTTACGCCCCGAGCAACGCCAACCTCGTGAACTGTTGCGAAAGATGCCTCCTCGTCCATCTGCTTAAATTTTTCCTTCGGTGCCTTACAAACAGGGCAAGCCTCGGGAGCTTCGGGACCTTCATAAACATAACCGCATACTGTGCAATACCATTTCATAATTACTTCTCCTTTGTAATAAATATTAGTGTACTTCTGCCGAACATTTAGGACATATGCCGTAGTAGATAACAAATCTGTTTTCTACCTTAAATCCCTCTTCGGCAAGCTGTGACTCAAGGTCATCAGCATTTTGATTGTCTTCAACATCAATAACTGCATTGCATTTGTTGCAGACAAAGTGGGGGTGCGGCTCTGTGTTGCCGTCAATACGCTCCTCACCGTTTACATTGCATATAACGCTGACCTTTCCTTCATCCTTAAAAAGAGCAATGTTTCTGTAAACCGTGCCAAGACTAAGGTCAGGAATTTCGGGCTTTAATTTATTATAAACCCAGCGTGCACTCGGATGAGTGTCCGTACCGCACACAGCGTTGTAAATTGCATTGCGTTTTGAGCTGAAATTTCTTTTTGCCATAATTCATAAATCCTTATGCAATATTAGTCAGTACCGATTGGCCAAAATCAGTAATCAGTATTAACTTTGGCTATATTCTATCACGCAGTTGTTTGATTATATTTACAATAAAGAATTATAGATAAAAAATCTTGCACAAAGAATTGGGAGGAAATATAGTGAAATCAAACAAAACAGTAAAAATTATCATTTTTACGGCACTCTTCCTGTCTGCAGTAATTTTAATATCGGTAATGACAGGCGCAGTAAAAGAAACGACGGCTGATACCGACAGCGTAAAACTGCCCGTAATAATGTATCACTCACTTTTAAAGGATGAAAAACTGCAAAATGACTACACCGTTTCGCCTACTCTTTTTGAAAACGATTTAAAATATCTTGCCGAAAACGGCTACACAACCGTTGTTGTAAAAGACCTTACCGATTATGTTTACGGCAAAAAATCATTGCCCGAAAAATGCATTATGCTGACCTTTGACGACGGCTATTATAATAATTATTATTATGCACTCCCTTTGCTCGAAAAATACAACTGCAAGGCGGTCATATCTCCGATTGCGTCAGTGTCCGAAAAATTCACCGAAACCAAGGACATTTCCGTGACCTACGGGCATATAACTTTTGACGATATGAAAGAAATGTCCGATTCGGGCTATGTTGAAATTCAGAATCATTCGTACGATATGCATTCTTTGAAATCACGAAAGGGTGTTTTGCCAAAAGCGGGGGAGAGTGACGAAGCATATAAATCTATTCTTACGGAAGATGTTGTCAAAGCTCAAGGCTTGCTTGAAAATGCAACAGGGAAAAAACCGACCTGCTTTGTATATCCGTTCGGTGCAAAAAATGACCTGACCGAAAAGCTGATAAAAGAAATGGGCTTTTCGTGTACACTAACCTGTACGGAAAAGCCCAATATAATTACTAAAAATCCCGACAGCCTCTACGAGCTGGGACGATACCGCCGTGACCGCAACGAGTCAATGCAGAATCTTCTTATCCGAATTGAAATGCAGTCATAATATTTATACGGCAGATACGGCAGATTTTTCAGCCTTGGCGTTTCTTACAAAAGCCTCGCACAAAGCTATGAAGATGAAAAACAGCGGAGTTGTAATCGGCTGATAAAGGTTTACAACAGCCTGAACAGCATAGCAGATAACAGCCGAAACGCACGCAATCAGCATTGGATTTTCCTTTGCATACTTAACTGCGTTCTTAATCGTACCGCACACAATGGCAAGATAGGAGAGAAGTCCCGTAATTCCGATTGTGATAAGGTAGTTTAGATATTCGTTATGAGCGGCATTTGTTGAGCTGTCACCGTATTTTGAAAGGTCGTCAAAGTACGGACTGAATGCGGAGTAGAACATATCGGGACCTACGCCGAACAGCTTTTCAATGAATGAAGCGTCGCCGAAAATCCATATCGACCTTATCCACATAAAGCCTCTGTGCGTACCCCATATATCGTTAAAGCGGATAATTCTTTCAAAGCTGCCGAGGTCGGTTTTGGTGTCAATACAGCTGAAATAAACCATAATTCCTATTATGGCAACAGCACAAAGTCCGAATACAACGGCAAGAGCAATCGGCACGGCTTTTGAAATTGTGATGTTTGGTTTTTTGTAATCAATAAGATACAAAATCCCTGTAATAACGGCACAAGCTGCAAGCAATATCCAGCCGATGCCTGAGAAAACGAAAATTTCCTGAAACTTATCAAAGCCCTTGTTTTTGTCACCAAAGCAGAGCGAGAACAATCTGAGCAGCTTTGCAAACAACAGCATAACAGTTGCCGAAAGGAAAAATCTTTTCAGTCTGACAAGGCTGTTTGAAAACCATACAAGGTAAATAATCATAAATACAGCCATGCCGAGAATGCCCGAATCGCTGTCGGCAGTCATAAGAGCCGCAAAGCCAAATCCTGTTGCAATAAGATAAATTGCCCTGAGCAAGGTTTTCTCCGTGATAACCGACATTGCAATCATAACAGGCATAGCGATGCAGATGTAGCTTGAAAGCAGATTTTTGTTGCCGATTGTTGAAGTGAAGTCGGTAATAGTCTGTTGGTCGGTGAGAAGAGTAAACATCCCGAGAGGATCAATATAGAATGAGTTAAGCACCGCAAGTGCATAAACTATCATTGAACCGAACGCAAGCGCAACGAATATGTATTCAAAATATTTAAAGCACCTTGTAATCATAAAATATGCTGCGGTGTAAAATGCCATAAGCACAAGACCGTTGTTTCGACCCTGAGTACCCATAAGTGCATCCAAAGGACTTGCGGACAACAGCGTTGAAATGACATTTATCCCGAGAAATACAATAAATGCCCAGTCCATAAACGAAAGCTCTTCATACAAATGCTTTGGTTTAGGCTTTTCAAGCTTTGAGTCTTCCGGCGATTTATCAACGCTTGCAGTCATAATAATAAGAAATTCCGCAATAACGAGAATACCCGTCAATATAATGAAAAAGTAATACTTATCGTGCCTGATGTTAAAATATGCGTCCGTGAAAAACAACGGAAAAAGCGTGAACATAACAAGCAGATAATAGTTTGTGAGCGCCTGCTGTACCGAATATTTTTCTTTGGGTTTGGCAGGCGGATTTTTATGCTTTGCAGAAGTCATAATAAAATAACCTTTCAATATAATGTACTTCAATTTTATAACGCACACACGATGTTGTCAAGAAATAAAGTAAGTTGAAAGCTCTGGTTTTCGACTTGTTTCGATTGGCATATGCTTGCAAAAGAACAATAATTGCATATTTTTCGGCACTTTTATTCCCAAATTAATACTTGTGGAAAAATTAGTATTGTATTTATCTCCGTAAAATGGTATAATTCCCCTTGAGATATATTTCCATATTTGCAGGACAAAGACTTTTGTAAAAAATTGTTTATGAATTTATCTATTTGCAGATTGGGTGGTTTTATGAAAAAATTAGTTGTTTTTGGCTTTGACGGCACTCTTGCCGACACAGCCCCCGGAATTTTATATTGTTTCAATACAACAGCAGTTGCAATGGGCTATGAGCCTGTTGAACACAGCGCACTCTACGGAGTAATCGGCGCACCGCTTGAATACGGATTTAAAACGCTCTTTAATATGAGTGATGACGAAATTGAATATGCCGTAAAGAATTACAGCAAGCTTTATTCCCAGAAAGGAAAAGAGATGTTCACCGTCTATGACGGAATTTATGACGCTCTTCGTGAACTCAAGAAAAGCGGTTTTAAGCTTGCAATAGCAACTCAAAAGCACAGAATGTTCACAACGGATATTCTTGAAACCTATGAGGCGTCGGATGTTTTCGACGCAGTATGTGCAACAGATGTCGGTACAAACCTCACAAAGAGTCATCTGCTTTTGCAGGCGTGTGAGCAGACAGGAGTTTCCGTTGAAGAAAGTATCCTTGTCGGCGACAGCACAATCGAGGCAAAGGGTGCGGAAGAAATAGGTATGGACTTCCTCGCTGTGCTATACGGCTGGGGCTTTAAAACCAAGGAAGAAACCGAAGAGTACAAGTGCGTCGGCACAGTGTCATCTCCGGCAGAAATTTCTCAAAAAGTCATGGCACTCTGATTACGGTTAGTGCGTGTAAAACAGTGCATAAATAGGATTAAAATTGTAAATTTTCCAAAAACAAATCGGGCAGTCATAACGATTGCCTGATTTTTTTATGCAAATTTAATTCTGTATAATAACAATGATACAACGATATACTTTTGCTTGTAAACGGGATGTTTGATAAACAGAAATATGATAGTACTGAATTGATATTGTTAAATTCTTTTACATAAATTTTAAAAGTTAATTTAAATAATATTGAATTTTCACATATTGTATGCTAAAATAAAAATGCCAAACAAAAATTTAATTTTAAGTTCACCTAAGTGTGTATTTTTATTTCGGTAAAAATACAGGCTTTACTTTTCACACCTTATAAGTGAAATATTGTGTCGCAACAATCAAAGCTATGTATTTTTCGTGCGTAGCTTCAGCTACGCACTTTTTGTTTTATGCGAAAAATATTTGCTTTTTAAAAAAATCGACAAAATTTGAAAAATTTTAAAATTTTTTCGGATTTTATAAAATCAAAAGCCGTTTTAAATTGTCTATATTATGAAAGGAAATGAGAGGAGGTTATTTTATGAACATTTCCCACTTAGTAGAGAAAATTAAAAAGGGAGATAACAAATCATTTGAAAAGCTCTACAAGCTTACAGAGCGTGAAGTGTGGTTTACTTGTATCAGCTTTTTAAAGAACGAAACAACTGCACAGGACATTATGCAGGAAACTTACATAACGGCTTTTTTAAAAATCCAATCTTTGGAAAAATCATCACAAATCAGAAGTTGGCTTAACAGAATTGCCGTTAATAAGTGCAAAAATTATTTGAAAGGTAAAGGTGAAATCCAACTGGACGATGAAATTTTTGAAAATCAGGCAATAGTTGACGAGCGTATATCAATTCCCGAAGAATACATTTCAGACAAGGCAAAGAGAGAAATTATTCTTTCGATTATGCAGGAAGTACTGTCCGATGTTCAGTATCAGACAGTGATTATGCACTATTTTAATGAAATGACTGTTGATGAAATCGCAGAAGTCTTTGAATGTTCAAGGGGTACTGTGCTTTCAAGGCTCAATTATTCAAGGGCAAAGATGAAAACTGCAATTGAAGATTACGAAAACAAAAGCGGTGACAAGCTTCACGGTTTTGTTGTTGTACCTTTCTTTACAACTATTTTCAAGGAAGAAGCAAAGAGCCTTTGCGTTCCGAGCATAAAAATCACACTTCCAAACGGAGAAAGCCTTGTAACTGTGGCTTCAAAGGGTGTTTCAACAGCGGTAAAATCGAGTACCGCAACTGCGGTTAAGACAGGTGCAGTTACAGCGGTTAAGACAAAAGTCATAGCTATGGCTTGCGGTATGACCTTACTTTTTGCAGGCACAACAGTCGGCACAAGTCTTCTTGCAGGTTGTAAAAGTGACAAAGTTCCGACCGCAACAACTTCTGCTCAGACCACTGCACAGGCAACTACAGTCACTGCGGTAACAGTACCAAAGGCAGTTAAAGATTTGGTAGACAAGGGTGAAATCAAGGTCGACAAAGACGGCAACATCACAGACAAGAATGGTAAGAAAGTCGAAGTAAAAGACGGCAAAGTAGAAGTAAAAACCGATGACGGTAAGACAGTTACAGTTAAGGTTGACGATGTAAAAACTACAGTATCTAACAAAAACAACAGCAATAAGGGTAACACCGAAAAGAAAGAAAATACATCATCAAAGAAAGACAACACTTCTTCAAAAACAGATACTAAGAATAACAATAGTTCTTCAAAAGTAAATACTTCAAACAACAACCAGAACCCAGCTAAGCCGAGCACTTCTTCAAGTAACGACAAGAAGCCAGCTAAGCCGAGTGAGTCCTCAAAAGATCCGCACGAGGGTAAGACTTACTACGACGCAGTATATAAGTACTATAAGCATCACGATGCTGTGACAAAATTTCACGATAAGGAATGGATTGTAACAGGTACTCACGAGGAGCCAGTATATGGTTGGGTAGGTTACAATGTATGCAACTATTGTGGTATGAAGTTAACAGATGCTAACCTAAATGAGCATCTTGCATGGGAAGTAGAAGAACATGGATCAGGAGCATATCACTATGAGAAAGAATATGTACAGACAGGCACAAAAACAGTAGAAGACGGTCATTGGAGAGAAGCTTACACAGAAACAATCTCTCCAGCTTACGACGAGGAAGTATCTGCAAATGATAACTGGGATAAGAAAGTTCTTGTTAGAAAAGCAGGTTGGTATTAATTATCTATTTTTATATCTTTTATATCATAAAAATAAAGAACTCGGAATTCGTTAATTTGAATTTCGAGTTCTTGAATTGTAAAGATAATAATTAGTTGATTTAGATGACTAAACAAAACATATGGATAGGCATCAATTTTCCTTTAGTAGTTTAAATAAGTTTTCTACGCTGTTTTTTGCTTCATCCTTTATTATAGAACTGTCGAGCATAGCTTTATCAAAAAGTTTCTGAACCACGTTATCATAATTAATATAATCCTTCTTTGCATAATCATATGAATTATGTGGAGAAGCAAGTGCACTATCTAATGTTAGTATGGCTGTAGTGTTATCATCGACATTTTGGTAATCATTTATCTTACATTTATGACACAAAATCACAGCTTGTGTGTATTCTACATGAGCTAAAGATATTAAAATTTTATTATTACCACACTCATGATACCTTTGTTCAAATATTTGATAAGCTAGATTAGCATCTCTATGGCTTTTTTCAAACAATTCGATTTTTTTATCATAACCACTTTCACTGGAAGCCAATTTTATATAACATTTTGCCCTTTGGTGAAGATAATTTGGATCATTAGATAAGTAGCAATTTAATCCTTCATATATCTTAGAAATAAGCACTAAACTATCTCTTCCATAAATCCTAAAAATCATATTAATATTGTCGAATAAAATAAATTTTTTATAAGATTGCTTATTGTACTTTAATATATCTGGCTTTCCTTCTGTTTCTATTATTTTTGAAACTATATATTTAAAAGCATTAACAATAATCTTATGGTGTTCAGCGTTTTCTGAAAATAATTCCAGTTGTTTATATAGCCAATATTCCGCATTAACTACATATTTTTGAGGGGAGTTATCACTAGCGCTTATTTCAAAATTCCAAGTTTCTTCAAGATCTATTAATGGATATGCTCTTGATTTTTGATTATAAATTTCACTCAATATATTAAATTTTAAAACTTGAGATGAATAGACTTTTTTCTCAATTGCTAATATTATTAATGTAGCAATTTGCTTTTCAGTATCAAATGACAGCTGAATTTTATTGAATTTATTACTTGTAGATATTCTATTGTTACTGTTTAAATCAAGTATATTATCTAATATAGTTTTACTTTTATTGATTATACCAATACCAGTACCAGTTAATTTTGAATTTATGTTTTTGGCTTCATCACTTGAAAATTTATTATCTACACTTTTTATAGAAAAATTACGCTTATTGATTATCTTATCATCTTCTAATAGCCTAATTAAACCAAATAGTTCGCTGTTGCCTTTTAACGAAAAAATTATTGCCTTATTGTTATTACTTTTTAGTAAATATAATTTTTTCATAATCAGTTCTATTTGATTTATGGATAATGAATTACTATCAAATAAGAATATGGAATTTTCCTTGTTTAATAAATTTATAAATGCTTTATCAGAAATTCTGTCTTTGGTTTCAAAAATAAATATGTCTTGATCTTTAATTTTGGTAGCAATATCGTAAAAAATGTAAGTCTTGCCTGAATAGCTACTTCCGATTACAAATTGTAAATTAAATTTTTCTATATCTGTTATTATATTTTTTGTTATTTCACGACTAATAAAAAAGTGAGGAAGTATAATTTTGTTTTTGTTTACTAAACTTTTACCATATAAGAAAAAAGATTTATTTGTTTCAAACGAGTCATCTGATTGTTCAACAATAAAACTTTTATAATTATCTAAATCGTCAGTAGCTATTTTTTGAGTTTCAACCCAGGATTTATAGATTTTCTGATAAATATCATCATAAGAATTAAACTTAACTATATGAGTAATTCCAAAACTTTCATACTTCATGCTTTCAAGTTTAGTAGGTTCTCCTACAAAACATAAGTATCTGCTCGTAACGCATTCGCAACGCTCATCTGGAAGAACAGTTAATATATCAATTTCGTCATTTAAGCTACATCCTATAAACAATAAGTTTTGGTATAAAGCATCATGATTTAATTTGTTTAAAAGGACTTTGTTACTTTCTAAACTTGTTGCGTACTGTTTACTTGAAAAAATAATTGAATTATAATTTCCATAATTAATTAAATTATTCACATCACCATGTAATTTAATAACACAATTAAACTCGTCAAAGACAGATTCAATTACATTCTCATTATTACAACAGATAGTATGATTAAATTTACTGTTTTTTTCGATTGCATCATCAATATTTAGTGTGTAAATGTAGGGCCATTCAATTTTTAAAAAGTCAATCTTATTTTTCTCTCGGATTTTCACATCGGTAAAATTGGAAACAAAGTAATTCCTTTTGTCAATATCATCAATCTGCTTGATATATAATTCAGCTATTTGAGAAAAAGGTTCATTGTACATCTTTTCCTTACTGTCTTTAAGCTCTTCAAATTTATTACACAAAGAATCAATCATATGTTCTTGATAGTCTTTTCCTGACGGAACTTTTCCATTTTTTGCTTCGCTATTAAGAGTAAAACCTGAACCGATTATAGGAATAATCATTTTACGCTTTAAGTTTTTCATAAACGTGTCATATATATCACTAAAGTTAACTATTTCCACAAAATATCACCTCAATAATTTTAGTTTTTATATTATATCATATATTGTCAAAAAGCACAACAAAAAATTGAAAATTTTTGTAAAATAAAGAGGTTAAGCATTAGAAAAAATTGCTTAACCTCTTTGTTGTTTTAATAATAAAAAATCTTTTGTGTTACGGTGTAATAAATTTTAAAAATATATTATCTTGTTTCCTTGAAAATCGGCAGGCAAACTAAAATGACAGTAAGTTTGACAGTAAGTTTGACTGCATTTTATCTTGTTTTAACTTAATTCAAAATTACTCAACTGAATTTTTGAAATCTCAAAAACCCAGTGTTTAAGCCACTTTTAAGGCATTTTAAGTAATTTTGGCAAAAAATAAAAGGTGGTTAAAAACCACCTTTTTTGGTCGAGGTGACAGGACTTGAACCTGCGGCATCTTGGTCCCAAACCAAGCACTCTACCAAACTGAGCTACACCTCGAAATGTTGCTTAATAACAACAGCTTGATTATTATATACCATATTTTCGGATTTGTCAACATAATTTTCGTTTTTTATTCAAAATTAATTCAAATATTTTGAAAATCACCATAAAACAGACCGACAATGCGATACAAAACAGCCGTCCCTGCATAAGAAACGGCTGTTGTGCAGGTAACTTGCAAGGGGGATAGGAATGGGGAAAATGGGGGATTTTGTTAGCTATATGTAAGCTACGGAACATAATTATGAACAATTCAGGATAATATAAGACTATATTTTGTTGATTGCATTCACTAATTCTTTTGGGTTTATGTGGGTGTAAACCTTTTCGGTCAAGTCCATTTTCGACTTGTGACCGACTATTTTTTTGATGATTGTGTGGTTCACATTTGCCGATACAAGCATTGAAATGCAGGTGTGTCTTGTTTCGTGTATGGTGTGGTCTAAACCTAAATCGTTTTGCAGAGGTGTCCAGTAGTTGCGTTTAAAGTTATCGTATTTCAGCGGCTTGCCATTGGTGTTATTCAGAACATATCCACATTGAGAATCGCTGATGAATTTCTGCCAAAACGGCAATACTTTGTCTGCTATAGGCACGGTTCGTACACCTGAATCGGTTTTTGAACTTTCAACAAAGAAAGTCTGTTCGTCAAGGTTTACATTTGAAATTTTCAGATTGAGAAGTTCAGACACACGCACTCCCGAATAAATCAGCATAAGCACTATTTTTACCGAATCAAGATTTGAATATTCCCACAAAAGATTTATTTCGCTTTCCGAAAACTCCCTGCGTGCTCGTTTTGTTTCATCTGACTTGGCATTGATTTTCAATTTTTCTGCAAGATTGTTATGGAGCATATCGTGAAATATGCAGTATTCGTAGATTTTGTTCAACAGAATTTTAATTCGCCTAACCGATTGATAACCGTTGTTGCAGTTGTCGAGAACCCGTTGCATATCAATGATTTTTATATCGGACATCTTGCGATTGTATAACATTGAGCATTGTTTGTATGCCGCATTATACTGTCTTTTGGTGTTCGGATTTGTGTCTTCGGTGATGAACTCCTTGTACCAAAGTTCATAAATTTCTGAAAAAGTGCGTCTTGCCGAATCAACATCAAACGGGTTTTGATTGTAATCAGCAAGAGCGTTCAGAGCTTTCGGCTTGTTGGGAAAGTAGCCTATAACTCTGCGTTCCTGATTGCGTGTTTCTTTGTTGTATCCTATTGTCACGCAGGCAACCCACGGATTGCGCCTGTTTCCGCTCAGCTTATAAACAGAGCCGTAGCCGTTAGGCAGTTTCATTTTATACACTCCTTTTGCTTAAAAAAGGGTGCAAAAATCCCTTGTGCTTTAAATTACTTGAAAAACACAAGGGAATGTGATACAATTATTTTGCATTAAACTGCATCATCTGCACCCTGTGTAGGTGATTCCGCTCTGTTCGAGGACCAGTCGAGCAGGGCGGTCTTTTTTTATTTTATAGTTTATTCAGAAACCTTTGCCTTACCTTGTTTGAGCTGTTCAGCTATTTTTACAAAATTAAGCATAGGTAATATAATCTGACCTGACGCAAAAGATAAAGATGTCATATTTATTATATGGGAACGAGCTATTGAATACAGAGATGAATTACCGTTAAGGAACAACATCTGTTCAAACATTTCCTTGTCGTCACCGTCGAATTTGAAGATACCTTCAACAACAATTGAAAATTCTATCTTCTTATTTGATTTTTTGCTTTTTGTTATTGAATGGATCCTAAGTTGTAAAACACCGACATAGGCGTCGTCACGCTTTTCAACAGCGTTTCCCACATTGCCTAATTCTAATGATGTTTCGGTATCTTCTTTTGACGGAAGAGTTACAAAGTCATTTTCTATGGTTAATTCAGGAACTCTTGTATTTAATAATTGTAATGTAGCTAATGAATCTCTTATATCCATAATTATTAACCTGCCATTTCTAAAAGAGATAAATATTTAAAGTCATTTAAATCAATCTTTGATAAATTTGAAATATCCGATTTATTCAACTCTAAACTAATATCCTGAACATTGTCCATTATATTGTCTTTAAAAATTTCAAAATTACAATCCAAATCCAGCTTTTCTAATATGTTACAAATGCTTTCAATGGTAAAATTATAATCACCGCTCTCCCATTTTGAAACCATTCCTTGTGTAACGCCCATAAACTTAGCAAATTCTTTCTGTGTCATATCTCTGTTGCATCTTTCAATTGCAATTCTTGATGATATATCAGAAATAATATAAGCGGCTTTAATTTCAGCCTTGGATAAGCTGTCGGCAAAAGTTTGAATAAAGTCTGTCATAGTGTTTGTGTTTTTCATTTTATGCTCTCCTTATATCGTTCTTGTGCTATTGGTATCGCATTTTTGTAATTTGTTTTCTGCTTTCCACCTCGCTCGTAAAAACCATATAACAGTATGGTACCGTTACTGTCTATTGAATATAATATTCTAATGTTTGCCTGCATTTTTATTCTCATAGAATACAAATTACTGCTGCCTTTTAAACTTTCAAAAATATTTGACTTTTTTAACGGTGCCATATCTTTAAATTCATTTAACAAATTAAGATTGGTCATAAACTTTTTAAGAAAAGAAGCTGTGTTACCGCTTTTTTTAATTATATCGTTTATATCAGAAAACAAGTCATCGTGAAATCTGATGTTTTTAAAGCGTTCATTCAGTTCCTTTTTTAGGTTCATCTCATTCATATTTTATGTTCCTTGTGAATATAATATTACTTATAGGTAATAAAATCAAGCTTTTTCAAGAAAATTTTGAAAAAACAATTTATTTTACTGTAAAGCCTTACTTACTTCTTTTACAAGACCGAGGATTTGAACACGGGTGACATCGTTATTTTTGAACACTCGTGGGGGATAGTAGGGGTTGACTGAATGCAACTCAACGGTGTTATCGTTGTAAAGGACCTTTTTAACAACAGCCTCTTCATCATCAACGAGGACTGCGGCAATCTGACCGCTGTCAACGGAAGTTTGCTTTTTAATAAGAATTTTACTGCCGTCATCAATCAGAGGGCTCATAGAATCACCGTGAACATTTATCCATATATATTTATCCTGTTCTGAGGGGCAAGTGATGTATGTAGGCATATAGTCAACAGGCACATCCTGAGCTATCACTCCGAACCCTGCCGAAATGCTGTCATATACCGGTCGCATAAATACATTTGTTTGCGGAAGTGGGATTGCTTGTTCTTCTTCTTTGTTTTCTCTTTCCATAGAAACATTATCAAAACCCATTAGCCAAGCCTCGTTTACATCAAGGGCTTTAGCCAACAAATAGGTTCTTTTCTGTTTCGGCTTAAATTTTCCTGACATATATTGGCTCATTGCGGATTTAGGTATATTAGTCTTTTTGCAAAGTTCCTTTTGAGTAATTCCTTTTAGATCCATAGCCTTTAATAACTGTTTGTGAAATTCAGCCATTATGCTCACCTCTTCTTTAATTGCATTATATAATATAGTTTAGAAAAAATCAAGAAAAATTTGAAAAAAGTTTAGAAAAGTTGAAATTAACTGTTGACAAAAGAAAATATATGCGTTACAATTAGTTTAGAAAATCTGAACAGGAGGTGATACAGATGTCAAATGAAATTCGCTTTAACTATGATAAGTTAAAGGGCAAAATCAAAGAGAAGTGTGATACCCATTCTAATTTTGCTAAGCAAATGGGCTGGTCAACCACTACTATGACTGCAAAAATCAATAATAGTAGCGATTTTTCGCAGTCAGAGATTTTCAAGGCAGTTGATATTCTCGGCTTAAATACCGCAGATATTTCAACTTATTTTTTTACGCCGAAAGTTTAGAAAACTAAACTAACAAACCAACAAAAAACTGAATAGAGTGTGTTTCTATTCAGCTTTAAAGTTTAACCGAGGAGGTGAGAAGATGGGAGCTGCAGATATCGGATATTTAATTGAAGTAGCCGCAAGAGCAATTGGCTTTATTTTGGTAGGTCTTGCTTTTATATGGCAAAATAAAGAACTCAAAGTTCTTCAGGCTGAAATTCAGAACTTGACAAAACTTCTTTGTTCTATAATTTCAGGTCTTAATTTGAAGAAGTAATTTCATCTGAGGTAGATTCATTATACTTCTCTATAAGCTCATTGGCTGTTTTAAGTAGGGTATCGATTTTATCATCTTGTGAATCGTTAAGAAGTGCTAATTCAAACTGTGTGTGAACTGTATCGTTGTTAAGTTCAGCCGTTTTGTATTCGACACGAGCGGTATCATTATTGACAAGTGCTGTGTTGTTTTCAATAGTGGTCGTTACAAGCGTTATTATTGTCGTTATAAGTGAAATCAATATAAATATTGCTTGAACTGACATTATTTTAATATTCTTATCAGATTTTTCAGAATTAGAATAATCGTTGACGGGGATATAAACAGCTTCCAAAACCTCCAGCTGTTTATCATCTAAATGAACAGATACTTCTTTATCATTTTGCGGAATTGGAAATTCTTTGCAGTAACCTTTTATACGCTCTTGAAATGTTTTAACAACTTCGGGAGAAAATGTGTAAGCGTTTTTTATAGGTTCAAAAGCCTTTTGAAAGGATTCACTAATTGTATGACTTACGGTGCTGCTTAAAGACTTAAATAACTCATCATACATAGGTTTAAATTCATTAGCTAATTGAGCGAAACTACGAGAAATGTATAATTGCATTTGCTGAAAATCAATTTCAGCATTTTCATCGGCATTATTGTCAAAGTAAAGTTTATCCATAAATATGTTCCTTTCTGTAAATATATTACTTTCTTTAACAATAATACAAGAATATTTATATTTTGTCAAACAATTTTGTGACTTTTTCAAAGAATTGTTACAAAATATGCAACTATTACACTAAAAGGGGGTGAGATAAGGTGTTTATCCTTGAACGGTTAATGAAACACCCGATTTTTACATCTATTGCAGTATCCCTGATATCATCAGTGTTATCAGCGTTATTAGTATGCTTGATAGTGTTGACACGATGACGGGTATTGCTACGGAGTTTATCAAAAACTCTTTATAAATGAGGTGAAGAAATGAAAAATAAAATGATAGGCAACTATTCAAATGAAGGAGTGCTTAATATATCGGCTACAAATTTGCAGGAGTTTGAAAGCCTTATAAAAAAGGCAAAAAAACAAGCTGACGAATTGCAGGATACAATCAATCAGCTTGAATTCTTCAATTTTAGTTTTAAGTTCTCAACAGATAAGGATAATTAGTTTTTCTTTGTCATTTTTTCTGCATTCATAGCAGAAATGTCAAAATCTATAAAAGAAACGATTGCATTTATAAATAAGGTCTTTCACAAAGCGAGCTTGCTAAGAAATCGGGCTTTACTAAAAGAGCTATTCAGTATTGGGAAAAAGGCAAAAAGAGTATTTCTCTTGAAAATGCCGACAGGCTCTTAACGGCTTTGAGTGTAGAAATCAAGATAGGTAAAACAGAAAGCAGGTGATAACAATGCAGATAACAGGCACACCCGATGAAATCGCAGAATTTATGAATCTGCTGAAAAGCGATTACAGAGGTGACTGCACAATTGAAACTGATATTAACGGCAACACAATCTATCATTATCATTTTCCAAAATCAGATGATGAGTAATATTTATTTTTAGGAGGAGTTTATATGTCAGACAGATTGATTGTACCAATCGTAAAGCCGTTGACGCCTAAAGAGGGCAACACGATCAGAGCGGTTGTCGATAATGACACGCTCAAGGAACTTAACGAGATTTCAGACAAGACAGGAATTTACATCTCACAGCTTGCAAGAATGTGCATTGAATTTGCCCTTCCGAGAATTGAAATTCAGGAAGGCGTCAAGGTTGAAAAAGTAAAGTAAGGAGGTGATTTATATGGACACAGTTCAGATGAACAAAAAAATCAAAGAAATTATGGATAGCAGTGATTTCTATTTGCTTTCTGAGGACGCCGCAAAGGCTATTGGAGTTGCTCCGCAAAAATTGCGTGAACAGGCAAAGGACGAACCCGAAAAATTGGGCTTCAATGTAATTGTAGTCGGCACATCTATCCGTATTCCGAGAATACCGTTTCTCAATTATATTCTCGGTTCAAACCCAATGAAAGGAACGACACAAAATGGCATTTAAAGATTTACTTACACGCAGAAAACTGCTTAAGGAGAATGAGAGCCTCAGAGCAGAGAACAGACATCTCAGCATTGAACTGAGAAACGCAAGAACGGACCTTGCACTCGAAAAAACAGCGTCAAGCGGTTATCGTCACGAGAACAGAGAGCTAAAACGCAAGCTCAAAGCACTTGAAACGCCTGAATCCGAATCCTTCGGTTTTGAATGTGTGGGGGTGAAGAAATGAAAAAGGGGACAACAGTCGAAAGCGGATATGATGTTGAGGGACGCTGGCATTTGAAGCTCAGAAAAGCCAAAGGTAAATTTACGCTCGACGAAATAATTGAAGCGGCGAAAGAATGGGAAGAAGATTACTACGCCGTGATAATTAAAGCAATGGGCGACGAGATAGCACAGTATTATGATGATGACCTTGAGGGGGATTACGTCACGCTATATCGTGCCACGGATTTTATCAGCAAAGAGGTGTAAACGATGAAAAGATTAACTTTAAATCAAGACAGCGAAATCAAGGTTAAGGACATCTACGGCAAAATGCACGACTGCAAAGATGTACCAAACGAGTTTTACGGCTGCATTCGCAAACTTTACGACTATGAAAATACAGGGTTCAATCCTGAAGAGATTGAAATAATTGTAGAAGCTCTTGAAGATATGCGTAACAAGCTGTATAAAGCCGGCAGCCCAAATGCGTACAGTGTGAGCAACTGCTGTAAAACCCTTAACGCTATTCTTGAAGTAAGGGAAAAAAGGAAAAAAGAAAAATCCGCTGAAGCTCTGCAAAGCCTCAACGGATAGTAAGGATATAAACAATATAACCACATTTGATTATATCCTTTCTTACTCAAAAAATCAAGAAGGAAGGTTGAAAAAAATATCAGGAATAACAGTAAGTGGACAGCATAAGCAGGCAATTAAACTGCATCAGAAGATAAAATTGTCAAGGAGGACTTTAATATGTCAGTAAAAATATCAGCTTTTGAAATCGAAAATGTAAAAAGAGTAAAGGCGGTTGCTTATGAACCGACCGAAAACGGACTTACCGTGTTGGGCGGTAAAAACGGACAGGGCAAGACATCTGTTCTTGACGCAATTGCGTGGGCTCTCGGCGGTAATCGTTTCGCTCCGTCTGCTCCGTACCGTGAGGGTTCAACGATTCCGCCACATCTTAAAATCAAGCTCTCAAACGGTATTGTTGTGGAGCGTAGCGGTAAGAACAGCAGTCTTAAAGTAATTGACATCGCAGGCAACAAAGGCGGACAGGCTTTGCTTGACGCATTTGTCAGTAACTTTGCTCTTGACCTGCCGAAATTTATGAATGCAACCGGCAAGGAAAAGGCTGACACGCTCCTGCAGATTATCGGTGTAGGCAACAGAGTTTACGAGCTTGAAACGCAGGAAACACAGGTGTATAACGAGCGCCGTGCTATCGGTCAGATTGCAGACCAAAAGAAAAAGTTTGCCGCCGAAATGCCCGAATACGAAGGCGTGCCGAATGAACCTGTATCGGCCTCTGAACTTATCAATAAACAGCAGGAAATTCTTGCACGCAACGGTGAAAATAACCGCCTGAGAGCAGAAAAAGATAACCTTGAAATCCGTGCCAACAATTTGCAGAGCGAAATCAACAGGCTTAACGAGGATTTGAGAAAATACAATTCCGAACTTACAAAAGTGCTTGCACAGCTTGAACAGAGCAGAAAGACCGTTGCCGAACTGCACGATGAAAGCACGGCAGAGCTTGAAAGAAACATTACCGAGATTGACAAAATTAACCGCAAAGTCAGAGCCAACCTTGATAAAGCGAAAGCTGATGATGACGCAAAGGAATATTACGGCAAGTACGCCGATATGACGGCACAGCTTGAAGAAATCCGCAAAACAAAATATGACTTGCTCAACAACGCAAATTTGCCCCTTGACGGCTTATCGGTTGAAAAGGGCGAGCTTACATATAACGGTTTTAAGTGGGACAATATGAGCGGTTCTGAACAGCTTCGTGTTGCTACGGCAATTGTTCGCAAGCTCAATCCCGAATGCGGATTTGTCCTGCTTGACAAGCTCGAACAAATGGATACCGACACACTCAAAGACTTTGCAAAATGGCTTGAATCAGAGGGATTGCAGGCCATTGCAACAAGAGTTTCAAACGGCGATGAATGTTCAATCATCATTGAGGACGGTTATATTAAGTCCGAAACAACCGCACCTGTTACAACACCGACTTGGACAGAAGGAGAGTTTTAATTATGGCTACAAGAACTACAGCTAAAACAACAGCAAAAACAAATACAAATGAATGTGTAATCAAATGCAATCCGCACAGAGAGCTTGCCTGCGGTTATACCAAGGTCAAGATTATGCCTGAAAACTATTCAAGAATTGTTTTGATTGCAGGTATGACAGGTAAGTCAATACAGGATTTGACAAACGAATTGCTCAACTACGCAATCGACTATGTTGTCATTGATGTTGACGGCAATAAAATCAATTTTTCAGATATACAGGGGGTGAGATAATGAACATCACAAGAGGTAAAATCAAGTCGGCTCAAAAGGTTGTAATTTACGGTCCCGAGGGTATCGGCAAGTCAACTTTTGCTTCGCAGTTTCCGAATCCTCTGTTTATCGACACTGAGGGTAGTACAAAAAACCTTGATGTTGCAAGAATGGATAAGCCGACATCGTGGACGATGCTCAAGAGTCAGCTTGAATATATCAAAAGCAATCCGACTGTATGCAAGACGGTTGTTATTGATACAATCGACTGGGCAGAACAGCTTTGCATTGATGATATTTGCTCAAAATATGGTAAGAAAGGTATTGAAGATTTCGGCTACGGAAACGGCTATGTTTATGAAAAAGAGGAGTTCGGCAGATTTTTGAACAGCCTTGAAGATTTGATTGACAGAGGTATCAATGTTGTGCTCACCGCACACGCACAGCTCCGCAAGTTTTCACAGCCTGACGAAATCGGTGAATATGACCGTTGGGAGCTAAAACTCGGCAAAAAGACTGCTTCACAGATTTCTCCGCTTGTAAAAGAATGGGCGGATATGGTGCTTTTCGCAAATTATAAAACAGTAGCGGTAGCGACCGACAAAGACGGCAGAAAGTACAAGGCACAGGGCGGAGGGAGAGTGATGTACACGCTTCATCACCCTTGTTGGGATGCAAAGAACCGTCACGGACTGCCCGAAGAAATGGACTTTAGCTATGCAGGCATTGCCCATATTTTTAATGATGTTGCACCTGTAAATAACGCTCCTGTTCCGCAGAATCCGATACCTCAGCCTCCTAAGGCAGAGCCTGTGACACAGCCTGTACCACAAACTACGCAGATTGAAAAAGCTCCCGAGCCTGTACCACCTTCACCTATGCCACAGAATGACAAGTCTGTCAATATTCCTGAGGGCATACCAAAAGCACTTGCCGACCTTATGAGGGCTAACGGAGTTGACGAAAGCGAAATCAGACAGGCGGTGTTTACACAGGGACACTACCCTTACGATACACCGATTACAAACTATGACCCACGATTTATTAACGGTTGCCTTGTGGGAGCGTGGAATAAGGTGTTTGAAGTGATACAGAGCAACCGTGACTTACCGTTTTAATAAGAAAGGAAGATGTATAAATGGATAGAGAATTTGGTTGGAACGACGAAATAACCGAAGAGGACGGAAATTATGAACCGCTCCCCGAGGGTGATTATGATTTTACAGTAGCAAAGGTTGAGCGTGCTCGCTCACAGGGTAAAGGCAAACTGCCGCCGTGCAATATGGCAAAGGTGACTTTTGATGTGTGGGGAGCAGATGACAAGCGAGAAATTACAGTTAATTTCGTACTGCACTCCTCGCTTGAATGGAAGCTGTCACAGCTCTTTTTGTCCGTGTCAATGAAAAAGCACGGCGAACCGCTCCGTATGGACTGGACAGGCATTATCGGCAAGAAAGGTAAATGTCAGGTTATCATACGCAAATATGTCAAGAATGACGGTACAGAGGGCGTAACAAATGACATCAAGTATTTTTATGCCTACGATGAGCAGGTGACAACGGTATCTCCTGCCGTAGCACAGCCTGCACCTCAGCAGTATGTACAGCCTACATATCCGCCACAGTATAACACACAGCCTGCAACGCCAAATACTGCGATGCCGAATAACTGGACACCGGGTAGCTTTTAATGCAGTTACGACCGTATCAGAATGAAGCGAAGAATGCCGTTTTCTCCGAGTGGGAAAGCGGCAATTTAAAAACATTACTTGTCTTGCCTACAGGCTGTGGCAAGACGATAGTTTTTGCAAAAATCACCGAAGAATGTGTCCGTCGAGGTGACAGGGTGCTGATACTTGCCCACCGTGGAGAATTGCTCGACCAAGCGGCGGACAAAATCCAAAAAGCAACAGGACTTAATTCGTCGGTTGAAAAAGCCGAGCAAAGTTGCATAGGTTCGTGGAACAGGGTTGTTGTAGGCTCTGTACAGACGCTTATGCGTGAGAAAAGGCTGTCAAACTTTGACAGCGATTATTTCGACACAATCATTATTGATGAAGCACATCACTCAATCAGCGACAGCTATCAGCGTGTGCTTGAGCATTTTGACAATGCAAAAGTGTTGGGTGTTACCGCAACACCCGACCGAGGAGATATGAAAAATTTAGGAACAGTATTTGATTCGCTTGCGTATGAGTACACGCTCCCTAAGGCTATCAAAGAGGGATATCTGTCACCGATTAAAGCTGTGACAATACCGCTTACACTTGACCTTTCGGGAGTTGCCACACAGGCAGGAGATTTTAAAGCAAGTGATATTGACACGGCACTTGATCCGTATCTTTATCAGATTGCCGAAGAAATGAAAAAATACTGTAAGAACCGTAAAACTGTTGTGTTTTTACCACTTGTAAAAACATCGCAGAAATTTAAAGACATTTTGAACGAAAAAGGCTTTAAAGCGGCAGAGGTCAACGGTAACAGCGAAGACAGAGCGGAAGTATTGCAGGATTTTGAAAATGATAAGTACAACGTGCTGTGCAACTCAATGCTTTTAACCGAGGGTTGGGACTGCCCAAGTGTTGACTGCGTTGTCGTTTTAAGACCTACAAAGGTGCGTGGGCTTTACTGCCAAATGGTCGGCAGAGGTACAAGACTTGCTCCAAACAAGACGGAGCTTTTGCTGCTCGACTTTTTGTGGCACACCGAAAGACACGAACTTTGCAGACCTGCACATCTCATTTGTGACAATGAAGAAGTCGCACAAAAAATGACCGAAAACTTATCGGAACAGGCAGGATGTCCGATTGATATTGAAGAAGCAGAGGAAAAAGCAAGCGAAGATGTTGTGGCTCAGCGTGAAGAAGTGCTTGCAAATCAGCTTGCGGAAATGCGAACACGCAAACGCAAACTTGTAGATCCGTTGCAGTACGAAATGTCAATTCAGGCGCAGGACCTTGCAGGATATGTTCCGGCATTCGGCTGGGAGTGTTCTCCGCCTACAGACAAACAGAAAGCAAAACTTGAAAAGCTCGGAATATTCCCCGATGAAATTCAGAGTGCCGGCAAAGCAAAACTTATTCTTGACAGGCTCGAAAAGCGAAGAATTGAGGGCTTAACCACACCTAAACAAATCCGTATGCTTGAAAGCAGAGGTTTTCAGCACGTGGGCAAATGGCAGTTTGACGAAGCGTCAGCCTTGATTTCAAGGATTGCCGCAAACGGTTGGAGAACTCCGAAAAACATTAACCCGAAAACATATGTACCGCAAAGCGAGGTGAATACGGTTGGACTTACTTAATGCACTTGAATACATCAGTCCGTCAGAGCTTGACTACCAAGACTGGGTAAATGTCGGAATGGCACTCAAACAAGGGGGATACAGCGTAAAGGACTGGGACGATTGGAGCAGAGCAGACAGCCGATATCACAACGGTGAGTGTGAAAAGAAATGGCAGAGCTTTAACGGCTCTGCCTCACCTGTCACAGCAGGCACGATAGTCCAAATGGCAAAAGACAGGGGGATGACTTTTCGTGAATCGAAAGAACTCGGCTGGAATGATGAAATCGCTTTTGAACAGGGCGATATCGGAGTAACAGCCTGTGAGGGTGTAAAGTTTCACGAGCCTGCAAACTGGAATCCTGTGAATGAAATTGTAACCTACCTTGAAACCCTCTTTGATAGCTTCGAAAATGTCGGCTATGTAACCGAAACTTGGGAGAAGAACGATAACGGCAAGGTTAAATATCTGCCTACAAAGGGCAGTTGTGACCGTACGGCAGGTGAGCTTATTGCCGCCCTCAACAATTGTGACGGTGATATTTCAAATGTATTCGGCGATTACAAACCCGAGGCAGGAGCGTGGATAAGGTTTAATCCGTTGGACGGTAAGGGTGTTAAAAACGAGAATGTAACCGATTATCGTTACGCTCTCGTGGAATCTGACTGTATGGCTCTTGAAGAGCAGAATGCAATCATCAGAGAACTTGAATTGCCTGTTGCGGTACTTGTTTATTCGGGCGGAAAATCAGTCCACGCTATCGTTAAGATTGATGCCGCAAACTATGACGAATACCGTAAAAGGGTTGATTATCTTTACAATGTATGCCGTTCAAACGGCTTTGAAATCGACAAGCAAAACCGCAATCCGTCAAGATTGAGCCGTATGCCCGGTGTTATCCGCGACGGCAAAAAGCAGTTTATCATTGACACAAACATCGGTAAATCAGACTTTGCCGAGTGGAAAGACTGGGTGGAGAGCATTAACGATGACTTACCCGACCTTGACAACCTTGCAGATTTTTTTGAAAATCCTCCCGAACTTGCTCCGCCTCTGATTGAGGGAGTATTGCGACAGGGACATAAAATGCTCCTCGGCGGACCCTCAAAAGCAGGTAAGTCATTTGGTCTTATCGAATTGTGTATTGCAATTGCCGAGGGAACAGAATGGTTCGGCTTTAAGTGTGCGCAGGGCAATGTCTTGTATGTGAATCTTGAACTTGACCGTGCGTCCTGTTTTCACAGATTCAAGGATGTATATGAAGCGTTAGGACTTGAACCCAAAAACTTAAACAGAATTGATATTTGGAACTTGCGTGGCAAGTCCGTGCCTATGGATAAGTTAGCGCCTATGCTCATACGCAGAGCTTTAAAAGGCAACTTTATAGCTGTTGTGATTGACCCGATATACAAGGTTATCACGGGTGACGAAAACAGCGCAGACCAAATGGCACACTTCTGCAACCAGTTTGACAAGGTATGTACAGAAATCGGATGTGCGGTAATCTACTGTCACCACCATTCAAAAGGTGCTCAGGGCGGTAAAAAGTCAATGGACAGAGTTTCGGGCTCGGGTGTTTTCGCTCGTGACCCCGATGCACTCCTTGACCTTACAAGGCTTGAAATCAGCGAAGATTTGATGAAACAGCAAAAGGATGAAAGAACCTGTAAAATCTGCAAAGACTGGATAGGTCGTTTCAACAAAATCAGTGAAGTGTGTTCGCAGGACGATTTGGTAATGTCAAATAATATGATTGACATCGCACGCAAAACGCTTCCTGAACAGTCTTTTAAGCTGATGATGTCAGATGTTGCCCGTGCCGAAAAAACCGTAAAGGGAATGTCAGCGTGGAGAATAGAGGGTACTCTGCGAGAGTTTCCGGCATTTGATGCACTTAACCTTTGGTTTGATTATCCGATACACAAATCAGATACAACAGGTGTGTTGAAGGACTGTAATTTTGAGGGCGATTTTAACCCGCCTTACAAGAAGAATTTCGGTAAGAAAAAGAGTGAATCGGAACGCAAAAAAGAACGCTCAGAATCTATTATGACAGCGTTTACTGCAGAAGAAAATAACGGTCAGGCAGATATAAATGACATTGCTACATATCTTGGAGTTACCGAAAAAACAGTCCGAAATCGATTAAAAGAGCACGGCGGATTTTGGGTTGACGGCGGTAAAACAGGATTAAAGGAAAAGGAAAAAGTCGAATAAATTTTCCCTTTCCGTCAAATTTGGAAGGAAAATTTTATCGAGAATTTCCCTTTCCGTGAAGGAAAATAAGGAAAATTTCCCGAGATTTTCCTTTTCTAAAAATGACGGAAAATGACTTTTTTCTCGAGATTTTCCGAGGGAAAGAAAAAGTATATATACTACCGTATATATAAACGATGTCCGTTCCCTAAGGTCACAGGGGTGAAGTAGTTGTGCGAAGCTTACGCACAACAACTCCTTCCCCTGACCTGTGACTAAAAGCAAAATTTTAAAGTTAAGAAAGGAATGGTAAAAAATGGCAAAATGCAAATCGACTTCAAAAGATAAAAGATTAAAAGTCGCTAAAAGAATGCCTCCACTAAAACGAAGAAAAGATGGAGAGGATTATTGTTATATCAACGACGAAGTAATGAAGTGGATTTCCAAAAATCCTGCGTTGATAAGTTATGTATTGGATAAGGTAGCCGCTAATGGATACATAGTTTACGACCCAAAATTAAAAGTATGGCACGGAGCTGATTATTATGAAATCGAATGCAACGAAGACTGAATTTTTTATGGCGATGATACCGCCGACCGTAACGGCACAGGAACATAAAGTTATGGTAAAAAACGGCAAACCTGTTTTTTACAATCCGCCCGAGGTGAAACAGGCAAGAGAAAAGCTCATGTCACATTTAGCAAAGTTTAAACCGTCAGACCCGTACAAGTCGGGTGTCAGGTTAATAACAAAGTGGTGCTTCCCTCGTGGTAAACATCAGGACGGCGAATATCGTATAACAAAGCCCGATACAGACAATCTGCAAAAAATGCTAAAAGACTGTATGACCGCTATCGGCTTTTGGTCTGATGACGCACTTGTTGCAAGTGAGATATGTGAAAAGTTTTGGGCAGAGGTTTCGGGCATTTACATCAAGGTGGAAATGCTGTGAATATCTCAGAAGTTAAGCGCAACCTTGAAAGAATTGTGCTGTACAACGGTGCAGAATACATTCTGAAAGGCTGTATCATCAGACGGAATACAACGGGTCGGTTTTACTATCAGGCAGAGCTTATGGACACCAAAGCCAAAAGCTCGTTGATTGTAACTGCACTTGATAAGATTGACGAAAGGAGAGAAAGCGTTGAAAGCAAGAATACCACCTAAGATTCCGAAACAGCTTAAACAGGAAGCTGAACGGATTGCAAAAAGCGCATATGAACAGATCCGAGAAAGAGAAAACAAAGACATCACACGCAGAGTATTTAAAACAATGCTGTATGCTTTGCATAAGGATTTCGGCTTTGGCCGTGATAGATGCGCAAAGGCACTAAAGTCTATGACCGAAATAATTGAACACTCTGACACTGACGAAGTGTTTTGAGAGCATATCGACCGTGTGGTTATCGACAAGCTGAAACTTGAATTTGAGAAGCGGGATTATACCGACAACGGAAAAGTTGTTAATTTTGAAGGAGACGAAGAAAATGAAACTCAGACAGGAAATCAATAACACCCGTGATACGATTGACGGTGAACTCAATCGCATTATGGTCACAGATGATATAGAAGAGATAAGAGGGTTGACATATTATTTATTTTGTAACATAAATGACCTTATCTGCAAGAATCAACAAAGAATTGCCAAATCGTTGAGAGGTGAAGAAAATGAAAGATATTAAAAACATTACCGTTAATTACGATAACAATGAAAGCAAGACGATTACAAAGGGACTTGTTATTGATTTTGGTAAACTTGATAACGATGAGGGCGATGTTTGCTTTAATATGTGTAACATCAAAGGTAAGGATTTGCGTTTGATTGTAACCGCTGTTGTTGCGTTGGCGCAGGAACTTGGTATGCTTGACGAGGAGCGTGAAGTGGATTGACGGTTAAAGATTATTTATATTCGGTCAGGGTTTCGGATAAGCTGATCAGAACGAAAGAACACGAGCTGTCGAAACTTAGGCTGAATATTGCACAGGTATCGGTTAAACAGAACGAGCCTGTTAAGACATCGGGAGTGAATGACCCTATGCGGATTGTGGACAGGATTGCAGACCTTCAGGCTGAAATCAATCGGGAAATTGACAATCTTGTGCGGTTGAAAACTGAAATCCGCAGTAAAATCAACGCACTTGACGATTACCGTTACATTGCAATTTTGACTGAGTATTACATAAATTGTCAGAGGTGGGAGGATATTGCCGAAAGTATGGAAATGAGCGTAAGGCATACCCTGAGATTGCACGGCGAAGCGTTACAGGCGTTCCGAAAAAAGTTTGATTTCTCGTAAAATTATTTTGAAATGTCATTGAATGTCACTCTTACCCTGCGTATAATGGTATTATGAAAGTTTGACAAACAGGACATATGTAGAACTCTTCTAAGATAAAAAATCGCACAGACCGCTCTCGTTTGAGGGCGGTTTTGTGTTGTGAGGTAAAATTGATGTATAAAGACAAATGCGGTACAGGTTACGAAAATAGCACAAGAGCGATTTTTCAGGGTGCAGGAGAATATGACATCCCGATTATCAAGCCTACAAAAATTACTGAAAACAAATTCATTGGATTTAACGAAATTTTAAGCAGTAAGCAAAGTGATTGCGGAGTACATTTTTTCCTTGACGATTACCAGTTTCAGAGGTTGTGGAATACACCCGACAGGTACATTGAAAAGCTACAAAATTTTAATTGTGTGTTGTCGCCTGATTTCAGTCTTTACACTGATTATCCGACAGCGTTGCAAATTTATAATCACTATCGCAAACATTGGATAGGTGCATATTTACAGCTCTACGGTATTGAGGTGATACCTACAATTTGTTGGAGTGATGAAAAGAGTTTTGAATGGTGTTTTGACGGCGAACCTATTGGCGGTACTGTTGCCGTGTCAAGTGTCGGCACACAGAAAAACAAGATTGCCAAAGAACTGTTTTTGAAAGGCTACAAAGAAATGATTGAACGCTTACAGCCTGAAACAATTATCTTCTACGGCAGAGTCCCCGAAGAATGCGAGGAGAACATTATCAACATCAAATCATTTTAGGAAAAATTCAGGAGGTCAGAATAATGGGCGGAAGAGGCTCTTCAAGCGGTATAAGTGATAAGGGCAAGAAGTACGGTACAGAATATCACACAGTTGCTCAATTTGGTGAAATAAAAGTAATTCGTATGAATGGTAATACTTCGATAAAAGCTCCTATGGAAACTATGACAAAAAATAGAGTGTATGCTACTCTTGACAAACAGAGCAACATCAAAAGTGTTACTTTTTATGACAACTACGGCGAAAGAATAAAACAAATTGACGTTAAAGGTAGACCTCATAATGGAATGATGCCACATACCCATTTGGGTTATGAACATAATGAAATTGGAGATCGTCAATTGACTGATAAAGAACAGAAATATGTAAGTGTATTATTGAATAAATGGGAAAGAAAAAGAAAACACTTGAATATTTAGAAATTTATTGATATAATATTATAAACGCAGGGGATAGTTTAAATAGGAAAACAGTTTTTACAGATTCCGGTGCAACTCCGGAAACCTGTGTTTAAAGACAGTACAGAAATGTGCTGTCTTTTCTTTTGCTTATTTTTAGAAAGGGCGGTGATACCGTGAAAGACAAATTAAATGCAAGACAGAGGAAGTTTGCGGAATATTATGCGCAGAGCGGTAACACCGTTCAGAGTGCGATACAGGCAGGATATTCAGAAAATTACGCAAACGCAAGAGCATATGAATTGTTGGAGAATGTTGGAGTTTCAAAATACATCAAGGAGCTTTCCGATAAGCTCAAAGATGAGCGCATTATGAGTGCAAAGGACAGACAGGTTGCTTTGTCCGACATTGCAAGGAATGACGGGCAGGACACCTCCGACAGAATCAGGGCGATTGACACGCTCAACAAGATGACGGGCGAATACACCGTTAAGGTTGACGCAAAGGTTGAGCAGTCCGAAAAGCTATCCGATGTGTTCAGACAGTTGGGTGGTGAGGGACTGAGTGAGTAACAAATTCCCGTTGTCACAAAAGTATATCGACTTTATCAACACAACAAATGTGTCGGCTGAATTTCTTGAAGGCACTACAGCCTCAGGAAAAACAACAGTCGGAGCAGGCGTTAAGTTTATGCGAATGGTGTCGCAGTCGCCGAAGAAGCTTCACGCAATTGCCGCCAAGACAACTGGTAAAGCCGAAGAAACCATTATTCAGCAGGATAACGGTATTCTCGACCTGCACCGTAACGCTGTCTATTGTGGTAACGGCGACAAGGCTTACAAGCTGCCGCATATCAAGTTTGAGGACAAAATTATCTATATTCTCGGTTACAGCAGTCGGGATAAATGGGAAATGGTTCTCGGTGCGCAGTTTGGGTGCGTTTATATTGACGAAATCAACACCGCCGATATCGAGTTTATCCGAGAGATGTCAACCCGTAATGACTATATGCTTGCAACGCTGAATCCCGATGATCCGAGCCTGCCTGTGTATAAGGAGTTTGTCAATCGCTCCCGTCCTTTTAAAAAATATGAAAACGATGTTCCTCCTGAGATTACGGCGGAGCTTACCGAAGAACCTGTACCGAATTGGCGGTATTGGTTCTTTTCTTTTGCCGACAATTTAAGTCTTACACCCGAACAGATTGAAAAGAAAAAGAACTCTGCACCGAAAGGTACAAAGCTCTATAAAAATAAAATTTTAGGTTTGCGAGGCAGAGCAACAGGCCTTGTGTTCCCGAATTTTGAGAGGGCAAGACATATCAAATCAAAAGAGTGGGCAGGAAAGTTTTTGAACTGTAACCGCAAGTCGGAACACTTTGTTCAGTTCACCGCAGGTCTTGATACCGCCTATTCGCAGAAGTCGCCTGACACTATCGCAATGACATTTTACGGCATTACCAATCACGGCAAGTGTGTTCAGCTTGATGAAAGAGTTTATAACAACGCTGAAATGCAAACACCTATTGCCCCGAGTGACACGGTGAAGAATTTTATTGATTTTCTTGACCGCAACCGTGATGAATGGGGCTTTGCACGCACGGCTTTTATTGACAGCGCCGACCAAGCGACTATTACCGAATTTCAAAAGTATAAGCGACAGCACGGCTGTGTCTATGACTTTGCAAATGCATGGAAGAAAACGAAGATTATCGACCGAATCAATCTTGTACTCGGCTGGCTTGCCACCGACTGTTATTTTGTGCTTGAACATTGTAAAAACACGATTGCCGAGTTTGAAATTTACAGTTGGCGAGAGGATAAAGACAATACACCTGAGGACGGTCACGACCATTGCATTAACAGCGGTCAATATGCGTGGCTGCCGTTTAAAAATATTATTGGAAGTGAAATAAATGGGGCTGATTAACAGAATGGCTGAATCTATCAGATCTGGAATTAAAAACTTTTTGCAGATTACTCCTGCAAGCGACAAAACAATTACCGTCACCGAAACAAGCAATCATCTGACCGAGTGCTTTATCAATCGCATTTGGTATTGGGGCAACAGCAGACAGCTTGCGGAGCTGTACAGGCAGATTGATACAAACAAAACTATGTTTTGGGCGGCAAAAAGCACAAAGGGGCTTGAAATCCGTAAAATACACACGGGCTTGCCGGCACTCATCTGCGAAACGCTTGTGAATATCGTAATTGCCGACTACAACGGCACAGATGTTACAAGTAAAAATTCAACCGCTTATGCAGAGCGTTGGGAAGACATTGAAAAGCAGAACAAATTGTCCGACACGGTTAAGCAAATGCTCCGTGACCTATGTGTTGTCGGTGACGGTGCTTTTAAGGTCAGTTTTGACACGGCTATATCAGATGTTCCGATTGTTGAATGGTATCCTGCCGAAAACATCGACTTTACATATGTGCGTGGCAGAATCCGAGAGGTTAAGTTTTACACCGATTACACGCAAAAACACCGCCGTTACCGTTTTGAAGAAACATACGGTTACGGCTATATTCACTATGCTTTGTACGATGACAACGGCAAAGAGATTGACCTGCACACGGTTGACACTCTTTCGTGGATTGATTCAAAGGGCGTTACATTTGACGAATCATATATGTGGGCTGTACCTGTCCTTTACGGCAAATCGTGCCACAAGGGCAGAGGTGCGGGCATTATCGGCATAAAAACAGACGCTTTCGACAGCCTTGATGAAGTGTGGTCACAGTGGATGGACGCACTCAGAGCCTGCCGAACAAAGCAGTATGTGCCTGGTTGCCTTGTTCCGAGAAATCCCGAAACCTGTCAGCCGATGTCGCCGAATCCGTTTGACAACCGATTTATCACCGTGGGCAACGATATGTCTGAAAACGGCAATGGCAACAGGATTTACACCGAAAGTCCGCAGATTCAGCACGAAAGCTATTTGAGTTCATACATTACTGCCCTCGATCTCTGCTTACAGGGCATTATATCGCCGTCAACTCTCGGCATTGATACGAAGAAGCTTGATAATGCAGACGCTCAGCGTGAAAAGGAAAAGACAACCCTTTACACAAGGCAGAACCTTGTAAAAATTACGCAGAACGCACTTCAAAGCCTTGTTACAGTTGTACTCAATGCAGACAGTGAACTTAACGGCAAGGGCATTGTTGAGGGCTTGGAAGTATCCGTAAACTTCGGCGAATATGCAAATCCGAGCTTTGAAAGTCAGGTTGAAACCGTGTCAAAAGCAAGACAGGGCGGTTTGATGTCAGTTGAAACCTCGGTTGACGAGCTTTACGGCGACAGCAAGTCGGAGGATTGGAAAGCCGAAGAGGTGCAGAGAATTAAGGAAGAACAGGGCATTGCAGGCGAAGAAGAAAAATCGGAGCTTGACGATGTGGCAGGACTTGATTTTAAAAATTTTTCTAATTAAACCTTGACAAATGTCCGTACATAATGTATTATATATGTACGGACAAAATAAGGCAGGTGTAAAGAATGTGTCCTAAAGGCAGACCTACGCAAGATAAGCGTGATAAAAGGTTTGAAATCAGATTATCAGCTGATACATATAATACCCTTGAAGAATGTGCTAAAAGTCTTAATATTACTAAGTCAGATGTAGTACATAAAGGTATTGCCTTAGTTAAAGCTGAAATTGATAAAAAGAAATAGAGTGTTGCCCACCGACCAAAGTTTGCAACACTCTAAAAAAACCGACAGAAGTATCTCTATCTGAAATCTATTATATCATTTAAGATTACTTCTGTCAAACAAAACAATTGATAGGAGTTTTTATTATGGCTTGTGTAAAGAGTGTAAAAAAGGTAATCGAAAGTGTTCGTGGCACTGTTAATCCATACTACGATATGGGCTGCGATAATGTCAATGAGATTTATCGTACCAATTCAAGTGTATTTGATATGATTTGTGATGCATTCGTATTCGGCTATGCCCAAGGCATAAAATCCGCAAAAGCTGAAATAAGAAAGGCGGCTAAATGATATGGATAACGAAATTTGGAAAGATATTGAAGAACTAAATGGAGATTATCAAATCAGTAATTTAGGTCGTTTGAAAAGAACAAAAAAATATAGAAATCAATTTACTGAATGGGAAAGCAATAAAATTCTTAAATGGCAAAAAGATAAAGATGGTTACTTAGTTACCAGTATCAAAAATCCATTAACTGGTAAGTATACATCATACAAAGCACATAGATTGGTTGCAAAAGCATTTATTCCTAACCCTAATAACTATCCACAAGTAAATCATAAGGACGAAAATAAAGAAAATAATAATGTGAATAATCTTGAGTGGTGTACCAGTTTATACAATAACCATTACGGAACAAAATTAGAGAAACAAAATAAGAGTGTTAAACAATATGATAAATTCGGAAATCTATTAAGGGTGTGGGATAGTGTAACTGTTGCGGGCGAAACATTGGGAATAGATAAAAGTCATATCGTAAAATGTTGTAGAGGAAAAACAAAAACCGCATATGGCTTTATTTGGAAATATAATTAAACAAGAAAGAAGAGGCAGTTAATTTGTGACAGCCTCTTCTTTCTTGTTATTCGATAGGTGAAACGGATATTATTAATGGACTATGATATTTCAAAAGCATTCGAAAAAATTGAAAATGAACTAATATCATCAATGATAAGAAATTTTAAAAATCATAGAGTTGAAGAAGATAAAAATAATTTTTGTTGGACACAATGGCAGGCTGAACAGCTCAAAAGTCTTGAAGAGTACCGTAAGCACAACGCAAAGAAATTCGGCAAGCGTTTCAAAACCATTAACGGCAAGGTTGAAGAGATGATTCGCACCGCCAAAGCTGACGGAAATGCAAGTCAGGAGGCAGAAATTCTTGAAGCTGTCAAGGACGGTTTCAAAGCCCCGAAAAAGCCGTCAGCACACAGCACAGCCGAGTTTTTTAAGGTGAATGACCGTAAACTTGACGCACTCATAAAATCGACCACAGACGATTTAAAGAGGGCAGAAACGGCAGTTTTGCGTATGAGCAACGACAAGTACCGCAAGGCGATTTTTAACGCACAGGTTGCAATGAACACGGGTGCGGTTACATACGAAAAAGCCGTTGATATGGCGTGTAAAGATATGCTCAACGCAGGTCTAAATTGTGTGGAATACAAAAATGGTGCAAGGCACACGCTCTCGGATTATGCGGATATGGCGGTTAAAACAGCCAACAAAAGAGCCTATCTGCGTGGTGAGGGCGAAAAGCGAGCCGAATGGGGAGTATCCCTCGTTGTTGTGAACTCAAGACAGGGCGGCTGCCCCGATTGTGCAAAATATATCGGCAAGGTGTTTATTGACGATGTTTATTCAAACGGCAAAAAGTCAGACGGAAACTATCCGCCCCTCTCAACCGCAATCAAGAACGGTCTGTTCCACCCACGGTGCAAGGACAGTACGAGTACATATTATCCCGAACTTGATGATTTGTACGCACCGCTGTCTGAAGATGAAATCAAAGAGCTTGACCGTCAGCGAGGAATAGAGGAAAAACAGCAGTATGCACAGCGTCAGGCAGAACGCTTTGACCGCCGTGCCGAATACAGTCTTGATAAGGACAATAAACGCATTGCCCAAACCCGAGCCGATGAGTGGCACGATAGGGCGAATACGCTTGAAGAAAAGGTGAAACAATTTTCTTTGAAGACTGATGAACAAAAATATTACAGACCTGTTTTTAAGGAAGATATATCAAAAACTTTTGAACGCAAAATTGAGGGCGAAACAATTACAATTGATACCCACAAGGCAAATACATTGTGTGATAATGTTTATATTTCAGATAAGGTAAAGCTAAAACGAAAAGAACTTCATAATTTTGATATGCAAGTGAGAAAAGCGTTTGATATGCTTGGAGAGGTTAAAACAAGCGGAAAGCCTGAAATTTGTATTGTCACTCCCGAAGAAATGCGAGTAAATGCTATTGCTTCATATATGCCAATGCAAAATGTTCTAAATGTCAATTCAACATACTTTTCAACAAGTGATTTGTCAGGCTTACAAGAAAACTTGGCTTGTCCGCAAGACAGATTGAGTACAATTCTGCACGAACTGATTCATTGGCAAGACGCTAAAAATTACAGAGCAAAATTCGGAAGTATTAACGATTATTTTGAATATTGCGATTACCTTAATAAAATTTATGCTCCAAAGGTTGAAAAATTGATAAATAACGGTTATAATATAGAGGATATAAGTGAGTATGCTTTTGAATGCTTAAAAGATAAAGCTATGGATGAAGTGTATAATGAGTACAGAGTCAGCAAACTTTTAGGGTGATGATAGTATGAGATTGATACAAACTGAAGAACAAAAATCTCTATGGAATGCGTTTAAGCCGTACCTTGTAACAAATGGTTTAAATGTCACTTTGCGTGAAGATGCTCCACAAGAAGCTAAAGATGCTGAAGCACTTTACAGTAAGCTTAGAGAGAAACAAAAAATGCAATATCTAAAAGATAGTGGCATAATCTAACCGCTCCGTAAAAAGGGCGGTTTTGTTATATGCAATTCACAAAAACAGCATAAAATTACGAATTGAGCATTTTATAATCGACAGCAATGTTGATTATAGGGTGCTTTTTGCATTTTAACCCGTCGATTTCGACCAGTTTAGAAAGGTGGTGACAGAATGAAAATCAGAGTAACAACAGCATTTAATGACAGGCAGAACGGTTATGTAACCCGACCTGTGAATGAAGTTTTTGAATGCTCCGAGCAGAGAGCAAAGGAACTCATTGACGGCGGTTTTGCAGAAGAGGTCAAGTCTGACGCTCCCAAAAAGCCGAGAGCAAAAACAGTTAAAACAGAAAAAGCAGATTAAGCACTTTACGAATATGTAAGGTGCTTTTTTATTGTCCGAAGACATTAAACTACGGGAGACACCGTGCAAAACTGAAACAGAGAGACACTCTATAAACTGATTACGGGAGACACCCGAAAAACTGAAAGGATATGAAAAAATGGCAGAACCAAATCCAACACCAACCCCCAATGAACCGACACCTGCACCGCAGGGAACTCCACAGGAAAACGCTCCTGCCTTTGATTATGACAAGCTCGCAAGCCTTATTACAGGCAAACAGAGCGTGACAGAGGACACCGTTTTGAAGTCATATTTTAAGGAACAGGGATTGTCAGCCGATGAGATGAAAGAGGCTATCGGTGCTTTTAAAAAGCAGAAAGCCAAGAACACTCCCGACTTTGCAAAAATGCAGTCGGAAGTTGAATCCGCAAACAACGCAAAGCTTATGGCAGAAGTCAACCAGTCGGCAACCCTCGAAGCCGTAAAACAGGGCGTTGACATTGCAACCGTTCCGTATGTGCTTAAAATTGCAGACTTTTCAAAGGCTGTGACAGACGGCAAGGTCAATGCGGAAAAGCTGACAGAGGCTGTTAAAAAGGTGCTTGACGATATCCCCGCACTCAAGGGCAAACCTGCCGAGAACGGCACAGGAGTTAAGAAAATCGGCGGTGACGGCAACGGTACATCGGACGGTACAAAACCAAAGGCAAATGTTCCTACCAAAAAATGGAACAGATTTAATATTTAACCAAAGAAAGGATTGAAAAATTATGGCAAACACAAATAACTATGCCGAGCAGTTCAGCCCTGATCTGCTCGAAATTCTCGTTCAGGGTACACTCACATCACCATTCATCACTTCAAATGTAAAGTGGGTTGGCGCAAGAACTTTCCACTTCACACAGATGAGCACATCAGGCTTTAAGAACCACAATCGCAACGGCGGTTGGAACAAGGGCAAATATATTCAGACAGATGTTCCGTTCACCTGCGAACACGACCGTGATATTGAGTTTCTCGTTGACAAGGCAGATGTTGATGAAACAAATTCGACTGCAAGCGTTGAGAACATTTCAAAGACATTTGAACAGACACAGGTTGCTCCCGAAACAGACGCACTTTTCTTCTCGAAGGTTGCAACAAAGGCTCAGGCAACAGACGGCTACCATTCATCAACAAAGACATCGGAGTGGACTAAGGAGAACGCTTATTCAAAGCTCAAAACAATTCTCTCTGCCGGCAAGCTCCGCAGATACAAGGCAAGAGGCACACTTGTTGCCTATGTGACATCTCACATTATGGACTGCCTTGAACAGTCAACAGAGTTCACTCGTAAGATTGAGCTTACACAGATTGCAGAGGGCGGTATCGGCATTGAAACAAGAGTGACCGAGATTGACGGTTGCCCTATCATCGAGGTTATTGACGATGAGCGTTTCTACGATAACTTCAACTTTAACCCCGATGACGGCGGTTTTGAGCCTGCAACAGGCGCTCACAAAATCAATGTTCTTGTTGCTTGCGGTGAAACCTGCAAGACTGTTCCGAAGATTTCAAGCATTTACTTCTTTGCTCCCGGCTCACACACAGAGGGTGACGGCTGGCTCTATCAGAACCGTTCGCTTTCCGACACATTCGTGTTCCCGAATGGCAAGGACGGCAAAATTGACAGCATTTATGCCGATGTTGACACAACGGCGGTTGCGTAATGTATGCTGATTACATTGAACATCAGGGTGGAGATGAAAACAGTATTATCTCTGCCGAACACATTGATGTTCTGACTTTTAACCGCATTGATTTTGAAAAACTTTCGGAAATGCAGAAGAGAATCATCGGCAGAGTGCATAGCAGACTTACTGCTTTTGAAGAAGAAAATGCCGATATGATTTCTTCCTATCTGAAAAGCTATTCAATCAACGGTACATCAATGGAATTTGGCGCAAGCTGGAATTTAATGTGCATCAGCGGAGTGGCAATTCCTGCCGACCTCTATGCGTTGCTAAAATCAACAGGACTTTGTTATCCTGCAATCTGAAAGGTGCGTGAAAACCGTGAAATTTCCGTCACTTGTAAAAAAGCAGTTCTGCAAAACTCCTGTCGAGGTCACAATCTACGGTGAGGGTGTTACCGAAGACGGAGCACCCCTGACCGTGTTTGAATGCAAAAATCTGTATCCCTCCGACAGCTTGTACCCGTCAGCAACCCTGCACGGTGGCTCTGCCTTGTGTAATATGCAGTCAAAGGCAAAGACGGTCTATACCAAAGAGCAGAAAATTGTTCAGGTGTCGGCTGTCTTGCTTTTTGACGGCGACATTGCTCCCGACAGCCCCACTTTAAGCGGTGGCTTTGTAATCCTTGACGGCGTAAAACGAAACATCGTACAGGGTACAAAACACCGCAACCCCGACGGCAAAGTTAATTTTACGGAATTGGATGTGATTTAATGGGATTTTCGGTATCATCAAAAATCAAACTCAATATGCCTGTTGTAAAACAGCTTGATAGGGCAAAGCAACAGGCTCTTGAACAGACAGGTGACGCACTTCTTACACGGGTGAAAAACAAGCAGGTAATGCCGTTTGATACAAGCATACTTCAAGACGATAGTACCGCTGTTGATTATTCACAAAGTGCAAAGGGGATAGTTAAAATTGTGTCAGATACTCCGTATGCAAGACGGTTGTATTTTCATCCCGAGTATAATTTCAGCCGTAAGGAAAACATTGCCGCCGGCGGTAAATGGTTCTCACCGTGGCTTGAGGGCGGTACACGGCAGAATTTTTGCAGTCAAACATTCACTAAAATATATAGGAGAAATACAGGACTTTGATTTACTTATCGGACATCAGAGATTGGCTCAAAAGCGTTACCTCAGCCGAGCATTATTACATCGGCAAACTTGACAATAAGCAGGACAGGTCCATCGGTGTGTATTCATTAAAGCAGTCGGGAACACCCACAAGGGCAATCGGCGGTGAAAGCACCTACGATACAATAAGCGTGTCTTTGCTTATCCATTACACCGACAACGCAAGAGAAACCGAGGAGTTTGCACGCAGACTTTACGAAACGCTTTACGGCATTAAAAATGTTGAAATTAAGGAACACAAAATCTATATAATCGAACTGCTCACGGAAGAACCCGTTGATGTGGGAACAGACGACAAGGGTGTGTATGAGCAGGTCATTGAAGTTAAATTTTATTACGAAAGGAAGTAATTTTATGGCAAAAGTTGAATCGGGAGTATTCCCGTGCTATGAAAATCAGTTTGCGGTTGGCAAGGCAGGAACAGAATCCGCCACGACAAATATTGCTAACTGCGAAGAATTTTCTGTTGCATTTGACAACGGTGTCGAGGAATGGACAGCCTTTGAAAACGAGGGCTGGAAGTCAAGGCTTATGACAGCAAAGTCAATCACAATTTCGGTAAAGGGCAAGCGTACAATCGGTGACGCAGGCAATGACCAGATTGCCGCCCTTGCATTTGAAAACGGCAGAAAGACAGAAGTTTCGTTTATGTGGACCTTCCCCAACGGTGCAACCGTCCTCTTTAAAAATGCAGTTGTATCCGTTACATCAAACGGTGCAGGCGCAAGCACGGGTGTTGCTCCGCTTGAATTTGAAGTTATGTCAAACGGTAAACCCGTATATACAGCAGCCGCTTAAAAAACGAAAGGAATGAACGATTATGTCAAAGTTAATTGATATTACAGACAAGCTTAATTTTGAGGAAAAGCCGAGTGTCAGAGTTAAAAATGTTGACCTTGCAATCAACAATGACGCAGTTTCAATGCTCAAAGTTGCGGCACTTTTTGAGGACGGCAACGGTAAAAGTAAAGATGTTATCGAAATGTATCATCTTCTTTTTGATGAATCCGAGAGAGAAAAGATTGAAAAGTTAAAGCTGAATATGCACGATTTCAACGCCCTTATCAGCGAATCTGCCAAAATTGCAACAGGCGATTTGACTGACGAGGGGGAAGCTCAGACCCCGGCTACGACCTGATTGATGACTTTGATTTAATCGTGTCAAGCTTTCGCTCGGAGTACGGGGTCAGCATTTATTCAAAGGATTTTGCTAAAATGAGTTGGAATGAGTTCTGCTCACTTCTGCAAGGCTTAGGACCCGAAACACCGCTTGCAAGAACGGTTCAAATTCGCCTTGAAACCGACAAAGAAGTCTTGAAAAACTTTACTTCGTCACAGCATAAAATCCGCAACAAATGGCGGTCAAGGAATGTAAAGCACTATTCAGACGAAGATATGAACACCGTTCTTGCAGAATTTCAAAACTTTTTTGCAAGCTTGTAAAAAAAAGCCACTCCAAATGGGGTGGCTGTTCTTTTGCAAAATTTTTAAGCGTACATCATAGCGGTGTGCGCTGTTTTTATGCCTGTTTTTAAAGAATCTAAAATGAAAGGAAGTGGTGAATATGGCGACAAAGGCGGGTGAAATTGAACTTGATGTCAGGCTGACAGGTGATGATATTTCAAAAACATTGCATAAGATTTCCGATTCAATTACCAAAAAGTTTGATTCGGCATTTTCAAGTCTTTCAAAAGATTTTGAAAATGTAAGCACGGATATGAAACAGTCCTTTTCAAAGGTTGCAGAGGGCGTTTCTCAGAAAACCGAAAAAGAGTTTTCAAACATCAAAGGCAGCGGTGAGCAATTAAGCAATTCGGTTTCATCTTCGTTTAAGAAAATAGGAATGGCTGTGGTTGCCGCTTTTTCTGTTGCAAAAATCAAGGAGTTCGGTCAGCAGTGCATTGAATCGGCTGCGGAAGTCAATGCGGCAAATTCGCAGTTTGAGCAGACATTCGGCACAATGCAGTCACAGGCAGAATCAGCCATTCAGAGCGTTGCCGATCAAAGCGGTATTCTTGAAACCCGATTACAGGGCGTCGGCACAAGCATTTATGCCTTTGCAAAAACTACGGGTATGGACAGTTCAAGTGCTTTGGGTATGATGCAGGAGGCTTTGCAGGTAACAGCCGACAGTGCCGCATATTATGACCGTTCGCTTGAAGACACCGCAGAAAGCCTGAAATCGTTCTTGAAAGGCAACTTTGAAAATGATGCCGCACTCGGTTTGTCCTGTACTGAAACCACACGAAATGCGGCGGCTAATAAGCTGTATGGCAAGTCATTTATGGATTTGTCGGAATCGCAGAAACAGCTCACGCTTTTGCAAATGGTCAAGGACGCCAATCAGCTTTCGGGTGCTATGGGACAGGCAAGCCGTGAAGCAGACGGTTGGGAGAATGTAACGGGCAACCTCAGAGAAAGTTGGAAACAGCTCCTTGCCGTAGTCGGTCAGCCTATTCTTCAGGTGGCAACTCAGGTTGTAAAGCGGTTGAGTTCCGCACTTGCGACTTTAACGGAATATGCCAAAGGTGCGGTTGAATCGCTTTCAAAGGTCTTCGGCTGGGATACAGGCAACAACACCGCAAGCAATATCAAATCTGCGTCCGATTCTGCCAAAAGCCTTACGGATACGGCAGATGACAGTTCAAAGTCACTTGATAATGTTCAGAAAAGTTCTGAAAAGGCAAAGAGAAGTGTAGCGGGCTTTGACAAGCTGAATGTGCTTTCAAGTACCGATAGTTCTTCAAAGTCAGATACATCTTCATCAAAAAGCTCATCGGGCGGTTCATCAGGCGGAGCTGTTGCAAAGAATGTTGTCAAGGACACAAGTAAAAACCTTTCGGGGGCATTCAAAAATCTATACGAAAAAAGCGGATTCAAAGGCTTTGTTGATAATATTCAAAAAGGTATTAACAAGGTTGACTGGTCAGCTATAGGTAAGAACTGCAAGACCGTTTTTGATAATGCTGTTCCCATAGTTCAAAAGACATTCGGCACAATGCAAAAGGTCGGTTCTGCAAAACTCGGGGCAATCGGCTCTGCATTCGGAGCGGTTGCGACAATCGGCGGAAAGTCGTTTCAGACCATTTCAGGCGGTGTTGCTAAGTGGATTTCAAAAGACAGGGAAAAGATTATCGGCTTTATCGACACCATAGGTAACAATCTTACAAACGGCTATAACAACCTTTCAACCTTTTTTGATAATTTCGGTACACTTGCAGGCAATGCAATTGACAATGTTCGCCCTCAAATGGAAGAATCAATTTCCAATCTTTTAAGCGGTCTTACAACCTTTGCAGGTTCAGTCGGCGAAGTTGTTTCGGGTGCGTTTTCAATCGCAACCGAAAGCCTTGTTGAATGGACAGAAAATGACGGTGCAACAATCACTGAATTTCTCGAAAATTTACAATTGCAGTTTGCAGATGTGTTTAACTTTATCGGTCAGATTTTCGGAGATATCGGAACAATTATCAGTAATTGGTGGAACGGCAACGGACAGCAGATTTTTCAGAATATCTGCAATATGTTTACCAACATCGGCACAACCCTGATGAATGTTTACAATCAATGGATTAAGCCTGCGTGGGATTTTATCGTAGCAATCGTAAAATCAGCTTGGGAAAACTGGCTGAAGCCTGTTTTTGAAGGTGCAATAAACTTCTTCGGCAAGGTTGCAGACTGTGTTTCAACCGTGTGGAATAACTTCCTGTCACCGTTTGTAAACTGGCTTGTCAGCTTTTGGGGACCTATATTTCAGAATGTTTTCAATGCCGTAAAAAGAGTGTTTGATAATGTGTTTACATTTATCGGTGGGTTGGTTACCTCTATACAGAAAACATTCGGCGGTCTAATTGACTTCATTACAGGTGTTTTCTCAGGCGATTGGAACAAAGCATGGCAGGGTATCTATGACTTCTTCAAAGGCATTTGGGACGGCATTTGCGCCGTGTTTAAGTTCATTATAAACGCAATCATTGACGGCATAAATGCGTTGTGGACAGGTATTTATAACTTTGTTTCTGGCGTTGTTAATTCAATCGGCGGAATAGCCGGTATTATCGGAGCGGCTTTTGGACAGGATTGGAGTTTTTCAATGCCTGAAAATCCGCCTCTCATTCCGAGATTTGAAGAGCCCACGGAATCACCGGCACGAAAATTTGCAAAAGGCGGTATTGTTAAAGCTCCGACACTTGCGGTTGTCGGCGATAACGCAGGCGCTAACAGCGGTAACCCTGAGGTTATTTCCCCTCTTAACAAGTTACAGGGTATGCTCGACAATTCGGGCGGTCAGGATACAGTGATTCTCACACAAATTCTTGACCTGCTTAAACGCATTTATGAAATGTTCATTATCTTTCGCAATAACGGCGGCAACACTTATTCGTTTACTGCCGAGCTTGAGGGTTCAACGCTTTTTGAAGAAATGATAAGACAGGATGAGCTTTACAGACGCAGACACAACGGTAAATCCGCATTCGCATAAAGGGGGAAATGATATGTCAAATTATAACGGCTATTTGCTTAAATTCGGCAACAACATAATGCCGAATAAGTACATTACCGCATTTTCATCAACTCCGAATCAGCGACTTGAAACTTCTGCGGAACGAGATCAGAACGGTACGCTTCAAAGGGCAACGCTGCCAAATTACAAAACAAAAATTTCGTTTTCAACTCACATTCTTCATCTTGACGAAAAGATTGATTTTCAGTCGATTATCAACCTCTCAATGGCGAATAAGTTACAGAGAAAGTGCAGGGTAACTTATTGGAACGATGAAACGAACAGCTATTACACCTCTTATTTTTATATTCCTGATATTGAATATACCGTAATGAATGCCGAAAAGAATGATATAACCTATCAGCCGATTACTGTTGAGCTGATTGAGTATTAAGGGGTGATTCTTAAAAATGCTTGTATCTAAAGAAATTGCTGATAAGCTGAAAACAAACACACTTTACAACACCGTTGCCCTGCATTCTCCTGACGGCAGTTTTGAGGATATAACAGGTGAAAGTATCGTGCTTGATAGCTTTTCGCTTGAAAATGAAATCGTTGAAAAAGAATTGAAATTCGGCGGTTGCATAGCCTCTGAAATGAGCGTGAAACTCATTGATTATGATTGCTCGGCTTTGATAGGAAAGACGGTACAGGTCATCATAACGGCAACATATCTTGAATCAGAGCTGTATCCGTCAGATGATTTGTACCCGTCAAATACTCTTATTTGTCCTGCCGAAACAGGAACGGTTGAATGTCCTGTTTTCTACGGTAAAATTCAGTCGGCTCAAAGAGATAAAAAACAGCGTAACATCGTCAAAATCACAGCCTATGACGCTTTTTATGATATGTCAAAGGTGGATATGTCTTTGTGGTTTGCAGGCAAAGAGAACGAGGACGGCAGTTTTGCTTATGGTTATGCGCACTATCAAAAAGACGATAATTTTAAGAGCTTTTATTCAATAATCGCAGAATTTGCCAAAGATTATGCAATTACAGGGGTTTCACCGCCGAGCTTATCTGTCTTTAGTGTACCGCTGAAATTTGATGATACCTGCGTGGAAAAGGTTATAAAGGACATTACCTTGTCAGATTTAATCCAAGCTTATGCAGAATTAACTTTGAGCTTTGCCGTTATAGATGCCGACGGAAAAATGCGTTTTAAAAGGCTGTATTCTCAATCTTCCGTTGAAACAATCAATTCGTACAAAGATTTATCCTTTGAAGATTACGAACTTGAGCCTATCCGTATGTACAGTGCTAAGTTTGCTGATAAAAAAGCGTTTTTGTATGGCAACAGTAACGATTTTTCGTGGTATGTTTCCGATAACATTTTGATGAGGTGCAGAACAACAGCAAGTGATATCGGCACAAAATATAATTCTGTTAATTTTTTTGGTGATGTATATAAATATCGCCCGACAAAAATTAAGCTGTTTTCGTATTGGTGGCTTGAGGCAGGCGATAAGTACACAATTAAAACTCCGTTTGAAGATTTGCCGACAATCGAAACATTTGTGTTCAATAAGAAAATGGACGGATTTATAACTGCCCTCACATCAAAGGGCGAAAAACGATTAGGAAAGGAAGTAAAAGAAAATGAACAAATACAATAAAATTGTCTTTGTGAACGGCTCTGCTCCGCCCCTCAATGCCGACAACCTCAATCATATGGATGATGGAATCGAACGGGCAACAGACGGAGCAATTGCACTTGAAACCGAAATAGCCACGGCAAGAGGCAGTTCTAATTCACTTGGGGCAAGGCTTGATAAAACAGACAAGAGTATTGCCCGAAAGCTCGATTCAATGCCGTTCGACAGCGAACCCAAAAATAACAGCCCGTGTTATCTCACAAGCGGAGCAATTTACAACGCTCTGCTTGTGAAAGCAGATAAAACCGCCTTGGCGACTAAATACGATTCGTCAAATATTGAAAGTGGTACATCAACACTCACACCGTATTCAACCGTCACCGATAAAATCAAAAGTGCAAACTGTACATATAAGACGATTGGTGACATCGTAATCGTCAGTGCAACGGTCAAAATGAACGCAGTATCTCTTGGCGGCAATAGCATGTGTCCGCTGATTGATTTGCCGTACAAATGTATTTCCGAGGACAATGTTTTTTGTGTCGGTATTTCAAACCTTGGCAAGCTCTTTAAATTTGCCATTCCGAAAAATAACACTTGGCTACAGTTTTCGACTCAGGATAAGACGGCTTACACATTTGCAGACGGCGAGCAAATTAATGTGATTTGCTTGTACAAAATTAAATAACGGAGGTATGAAAAATGAAACTTAAAGAAAAAATCACACTTGATATGCTCACAAAGGACAGCGTTTCGGTACTCAGACAGCAGTTTTTGACCTTCAACGGTGAAGAAATGCAGGTTGGCGGAAACATCCGCAATGCATACATGAACAGCAAATCGGGCAGAGAACAGCTTAAAACGGTGCTGTCGGATGAATACTATAACGCTGTCATGGCAGTTTGGGGCGACAATCCAACCGTTGATGAGCCGACAGAAAGCGAGGTGTAAGCAATGAAAGAAAACATTTTACAGGCACTATTTGCCACGGTATGCGGTGCTATTGTCGCATATCTTAACATCTTACTTGTGCCGTTTGCGGTGATGATTGCGGTAATGATTATCGACTATATCACAGGAATGGCACAGGCATACATCAGTCACACGCTTAACAGCCGTGTCGGTGTAACGGGCATTATCAAAAAGGTAGGCTATATCGTAGCCGTAGCGGTCGGTATTGTTGCCGACTATCTCATCAGCTCGGCACTTGTCAACTGCGGAATCGACCTGCAGATTAACTACTGCATCGGAATGATTGTGACGATTTGGTTTATCATCAACGAATTAATTTCAATCCTTGAAAACCTTTCGGAAATCGGAATCCCATTGCCGAAGTTTTTAGTATCAATCGTTAAAAGGCTGAAAACCACAGTCGAAGTAAAAACAGATGAAAGCGAGGAATAATTATGAGTAACTCAAAACTTGTAAATTACACAAAATTAAGTCCAAACCACAGCGGTAAACGCACACACAGCATTGACCGCATTACTCCGCATTGTGTAGTCGGTCAGTGTAGCGTTGAAACACTCGGAAACATTTTTCAGAACACAGCTTGTGAGGCAAGCTGTAACTACGGAATCGGCTATGACGGCAGAGTGTTGCTTTGCGTTGATGAAGGTAATCGTTCTTGGTGTTCGTCAAGCAATGCCAATGACCAGCGTGCAGTTACAATCGAATGTGCAAGCGACACAGTAGCTCCGTACACCATGAACAGTAAAGTGTATAACAAACTCGTTGCACTCTGCGTTGACATTTGCAAGCGTAACGGCAAGACTAAACTGCTTTGGTTTGGAAATGAGGACAAGACGCTAAATTATTCACCAAAGTCAAATGAAATGGTATTGACTGTACATAGGTGGTTTGCGAATAAATCTTGCCCGGGCGACTGGCTTTATAACAGGCTTGGCAATCTTGCAGACGAAGTAACTGCACAGCTCGGCGGTAAAACATCAAATAAGGAGAATGAGGAAATGATTAAATACGGCGCACACAATACGGCAACACTTGCTTTTAAGAAGCAGTTGATTACTTTGTACAACATGAAAATTATCAAGACTAAGGTCGATAACTCGAACGGTTTCGGTGATGGCACTCTTAAAGCTGTTAAAGAGGCACAGAGAGCAGGTAAGGTTACAGTTGATGGTATTGTCGGCGAGAAGACCATCAATGCAATTTATCATCTCATAAATGATTGCAACTGGTCTAAAGACAAGAAAATTGCCAATGCTAAAAAAGCACTTGGCTGATTAAAACCTAAAGGACATTAATGTCTTGACAAACACATAATTGCAAAAATATTCCCCTCATCCGCCGTAAAAAAAAAGCGAGTGAGGGGAGTTTGTTATTTGTAGATTTGTTAGCTACTTGTTAGCTGTGTGTTAGCTACGATATGTATTTTTCCGTGTTTTAGAGTGATTTAAGTATAGCAAAACCCCAGTAAATATCGTATTTACCGGGGTAAAAAGCTATGGTGCAGGTAACAGGACTTGAACCTGCATGAAATTGCTTTCACATGGACCTGAACCATGCGCGTCTGCCAATTCCGCCATACCTGCTTATTAAATTGAAAATTGAAAATGGAAAGTTGAAAATGATTGTGTCAACTTTTGCATAATCAATTTAAATTCCCTTGATTTTTACACGGTGGGGAAACCGAGGCGGAGCTTACTTTCAGATAAATCTTACTCTTCAGCTGATTCCGCAACAGCACCCAAAATGCGCTATATTATTATAGCAGACCGACAGGTAAGTGTCAAGTGACATTTACTTTATCGGTCTGTTTTACGCTGATTATTTTTCAGAATCGGGTTTGCGGATTTTGAAACCGTCATATTTTCCGATGTCGCAGAGGGTAATTTCGTGGCAACCCATTCTCGTTGACAGCGGTGCAAGCTCCATATAGTCGCCGTAGAGGAAAGTAAGGTACTTGTCATATTCCTTTGGCACGGGGAACTTGTAACCCTCAAAGTCGGCATAAGCAACATCGTCAAGATATTCCTTTGGAAAAGCACCGTTATAAATATTTCTGCCCATTCCGTCATAGAGATATTTTGCGTTCTTTTTGTTTTTAAAGAATTTTAAAGCACGGACTTCAAGCCACATACTGAATCTGAGCGGAAATATTTTTTTGCAGAAATTTGTTACAATGCTCTGGATTCTACTGCCGTTTTCAGCCTTGCGATTATTCCATTTATTGAACACCAGCGCTCTTGTGAACAGAGTCACAGCCATATGAATTTTTCGTCCGATTGCTGAATTGGCTGTGTTATCATGACAGAAAATATCAAACGCAATTCCGTTGTGCATTGCGTGATGGTCTTTTGCAAAGTCGGTTGCAAAGAAAGTGTCGTCAAGTCTGACCTTGGCAAATTCATAGAAACAAGCCTTGTCCGTATGGTATGATTGAAAAGTCATATTGCTCGGAAGTTCCTTTGGCGCAATCTCGCAAAAGCGGTCAAAATCTTCACGCAACATCATAATATCGGCATCATCATCCCACGGAATGAATCCTTTGTGACGGATTGCACCGAGAAGAGTTCCTCCACCGAGAAAATATTTTATGTTGTGCTTTCGGCAAATTCTGTCGGTTTCAAGCAGAAATGCAAGCTGAATTTCGTGGATTGAATCAAGTCTGCGTTCGTGTGAGTGGGGGATACGCAGAACTTTTTCGGACTTCATCTTGTCCATTATGCAGATTTTCAGCATGGTTTCAAGGTCTATGTCGGGAGTGCATTCGTTTACGGAAATCTTGTTTGAATTAATTGCACAGCCGTCAAGCTCCGTAAAATTGCCCGACTCAATTGTACAGCGACTGCCGTAAATATCGTTGAGAACAGCCGCAATCATAATCAGCGATGCGTTGCAGTTTTTGCCGCCGACATTATAAACTGCGTTTTCTTCAAGATTTGTCATTGCGAAAACAATCGCCTTTAAAACATCGTTGATATAAACAAAGGTGTAGCGATTCCTTGTTGCCGGAACAACTGTGTCACGGCGGTTGGCTATATCGTCAAAAACAGGATCAAGCACGCTTGTAAAGTTGCTTGACGCTCCCAAAATTATGCCCGTTCTGAGCGTTGTAACGGTTGATTCGCTGTTCTTCAAAACCGAGTGCAAGGTGGTTTCTCTCGTTCTCATAAGCTGACCTGCAAGCGATGAGGGAGAGGTTGTGTCAAGTTCTGCGTACTCGTTTTCAGAATAAACTCTGTGCGGTTTGGCTTTGCCGTAAATTCTGCTGTCGTTCACAACGACAACTCTTGCGCCTGTGGCTTTTGCAATTTTGGCACAGGCATTTATCTCTGCAATGCCGTCAATCATAATCTGTGGGTTGTTGTCTGTATGTTCACCGCAGATTCCTGTTGTAATTACATAGTCGGCACTCGAAATTTCTGATGCAGAATTATAATCGACAAAATCAAAATCATCTCTTAACAAGAGTTCGCTGTGGTATGATGCCATTGCGTTGCGTGATTTGCCGAGAAGGATAACTTTTATTCCGAGCCTTTTAGCCTCGTTATTGTAGAGAAAGGCATAGCAAAGACACCTTGCAAGTTCACCGCCCGAGATGACAATTGTTTTGTTCCTGAGCTTTGCAAGAGTTTCTTTTTCAACTCCGGGCAATGCCGCCCTGTCGGCCTCAAATTCGTTTAAAAAATCTTTAATACGCATTACTTTATCCTTCGCAATTCTGCTCGCAGTTCTGTTGCTCTTATACTGCGTTTTATTCCGTCTTTAAGCGTGGTTTTCGGACTAAAGCCGAGTGATTTTATTTTATCGTTGCACAAAACATACGGTGTGGGGGATGACGGAGAAAATTCGGGTTCTTCTTCATCTTTTCTGTGAACGAACACTACGGAGAGATTCTTTTCGGGATTTGCCGATTTTACAAGCTGTGCAAATTCCCGCATTGTCACATTTGCGTTATCGTTTGAAATGTTGTATGCCTCACCGCTTTTTCCGTTAAGCAAAATATCAATCAATGCAGAAACCGTGTCCGTCACATAGCAAAAGCTGAACTTTTCGCCACCGTTATCTGTAAGCATAATGCTCTGATTTTTTGCCGCACTGACAATCAGCTTTGCCCATTTTCTTTCATCGCTCATTCCGACACCTCCGAGTGTGGGGCAGGGACGGGCGATTTTTACATTCATACCGAACTTTTCAGCATAGCAAACAGCAAGTGTTTCGGCTGAACGCATACTTTGTGCGTATGCACTGTCGGCATCGGTCGGATCGAGATAGCCGAGGTCGTTTTCGCAAATGTTATTTTTACCGCTGAAAACCTCCCCGTAAACCATATATGAAGATACGAGCAGAACCGATTCGGCATTTGACTCTTTTGCATATTCAAGCACATTTGCAAAGCCCGAAGTGATTGTATCCGCAATTTCGGGATTACTGCAATCTTCCTCTGCAATCTCAAACGGGCAGTTGCAGTATATTACAAAGTCGGCTCTTTCAATCTCCGGAAAGTTCTTTGACTCTCCGATTTCAACAACAAAATCTTTGCGGAGAATAAGGTTTCCAAACTGCTTTTCGGCATCTTCACGGCTTTTTGCAAGGGTGATTACCCTTGTGTTGTTTTCAAAAAAATCATTGCCCTCAAGCAATGTGCATATAATGTAATATGCAATAAGTCCGTGACAGTCCGACACGAAAACAGTCTTGTTTTTTAACTGTTGAAAATTTATCCTGTTGTCTGCAATTTTTTTAATATCCTCAAAAATTTCGGAGGGCAGATTGCCTTTTACGGTACAGTCCATATGGGTTTACCTCTCAGATAAATCAGAAAAGCTCCGCAATTGTGGAGCTTTTGCTTTATTCCGAAACGGAATTATTTTTTCTTTTTTGATTCCTCATACACTCTGAGGGTTTCATCTGTCGGGCCGTCAAACATAACAGTTCCTTTTTTCAGGAAGATTGAACGCGCGCAGATTTCTTTAACCGAAGCGGCATTGTGACTTACATAAAGTACAGTTACACCGCTTTCGATAATCTCTTTAATTTTATTTTTACACTTCTTTTTGAAGGTTGCGTCACCGACCGAGAGTGCCTCATCAACAACAAGAACATCGGGTTCAATGTTGACATTGATAGCAAAACCAAGACGCATTTTCATACCGCTTGAGTATGTTCTTACAGGCTGGTCAATGTAATCTCCAAGCTCTGCAAAGTCGATGATTTTCTCCTCAATCTGCTTAATGTAGCTGTCCTCAAGACCGAGAACATAACCCTTCAGATAAATGTTTTCCCTGCCTGTCATTTCCATGGAAAAGCCTGCAGTGAGCTCAAGCAATGCGGCAACCTTGCCGTCAACGGTGATTTCGCCCTCGTCGGGAAATGCAACGCCCGTAATCATCTTGAGCAGAGTTGACTTGCCTGCACCGTTGTCGCCGACAATACCAACCGATTCGCCACGATTGATTACCATTGAAACATTGTTAAGTGCCTTATTTGTTTTTGCATTTCTCGGCTTAAAGAAAAGAGCCTTGAATCTTGCCTTGTCATCTTTGTAGAGTGTGTAGGTTTTGCTGACATTTTTAAAGGTAATAATCGGATCGGATACTTTTGTTTCAGCCATAATATTACCTCCTTAAAGTACATCAGGAAGTTTTTTCCTGAGTCTGTTGTAGTTGAAAATACCAAGGGCGAAAATTACAACAAATTCAATTGCAAACACAAGACATTCCGTTTTGTTTGCATAGAACGGTCTGTTGTAGAGGAAACAGTTGCGGTAGCCGTTTACGAAAAAGTTAATCGGATTGATAAGCATGAGCTTGTTGAGAAACGGCGAATCAAAGCCGTAGGAGTTGTACATAATACCCGATAACCAGAAAATACCTGACATAACGGAAACAATCAGGCTTTCAAAGTCCTTACTGAACGCAGACATCGGGGCTGTTGACCATGTGAGTGCAAGGAAGAAGATAAACATCAACGGACAGTACAGGAAAAATTGCAGATTGTACCAGCTCGGTCCGATTGTGAAAAGTACATATGCGTACATAAATGCCATAAGAATCAGGTGAACAAAAAGCCTTGAAACCTCTGTATAAGTAAGGATTGTTGAAACGGGGAACTTAACCTTTGTAATAAATTGACGGTTGATTCTCAGTTCCTTTGCACCCTGCGTTATGCTGTCCTGAATAAAGAACCACGGAATGATACCGATGAACATAAAAGTAAAGAAGTCAATGGAAAAAGGCTGTGCTCCGCCGATGTCAAGGTGAAGTGTTTTAAGCTGTTTGATACCGCAGGAAAAAGCGAACCAGTAAACAAAAATTGTAAACGCAGGCTTAACAACAGCCCAAAGAGGACCGATTACGGCGCCTTTGTAAGTTTTAATAAGTTCGTTTTTGGCAAGGAGCAAAATCTGCTTTCCGAAGCCACGATGTTCTTTTAAAATTGTAAACAATTATTATACCATCCTATCTCTTTTGTGATGCACAGGCGCCCGCCTGCAAGTGAATAAAATCGAAAAATGTATTATGCACTCTTTAACAGTATATATTATATTACTTTTTCCTAATTTGTCAATCAAAACAAGGCAATTGAAATCTATTTGTAAGATTGAGCGAATCCCCGTTAATTCTGTGTATTTTGAGTGTTCGCAGAGCGAATATGACAACCTGTCACGGAAACCTTTTAAAATAAGGAATAATACTTTTAAGATAACATAAAATTTAAAGGCTGTATAAATGGGGGATGATTAATTTTAAAAATTTACCAAAATTAAAATCCCGAACAGAGCCTTTAAAAGCTTTGCTCGGGATTAATTTTATTGCTTATCAGTCTGCCTGGATTTTTACAAACTGTTCCTGCATATAGGAATAAACCTCATCGGAAACATTTGAAAATACATAGCATTTGTCAAGATACTCGTCACTCGGGAAGATAAATTCGTTTTTCTTTGCGTCTTCATCAATGTAATCGTCATATGCAACCTGATTGGGTGTTGCATAGTTGAGATATTCAAAGTTTGCGGCGGCAATTTCAGGATCCTGCATAAAGTTGATGAACTTCTCTGCATTTTCCTTGTTTTTACTGCATTTCGGAATACACATTGCGTCATAGAAAAGGTTTGAGCCGTCCTTTGGCATTGCGTAGTCAAGATCCTCGTTGTTATCAATCATTGTCATAATGTCGCCTGCGTAGTACGGAGCAATTGCCGACTGGCTGTTTTCCATTTCAGTAAATACCTGATCCATTACATATTTTTTAAGGAGAGGCTTCTGCTCTTTAAGTTTAGCGGCGGCTTTGTCAACATCTTTCTTTGTACAGTTGGCAGGGTCAATGCCCTCAAGCTGCATTGCAATCGCCATTGCGTCACGGCTGTTGTTAAACATAAGAATCTGACCTGAAAGGTCTTTGTTCCAAAGTGCGTCCCATGAATCGGGCTTTGTTTTAACCTTTGTTTTGTCATAAACCATACCTGTTACGCCCCAGCTGTAACATACGGTATATTTACCTTCGGGATCGCAGGCAAGCTTTTTGAAACGATCCATAAGATTGTCGTAGTTAGGAATATTGTCAAAGTTAAGCTCCAACAGCATATCCTCATCAATCATTCTGCTGATCATATATTCGGACGGAATGACAACATCATAGCTTACATTACTGTTTTTCAGCATATTGTAAAGCTCTTCGTTGGTTTCATAGGTTGTGTAGTTTACCTTGATGTTGGTGCGTTTTTCAAACTCCTCGATAATGTCGAGTGAGTCATCTTCGCCGTTTGAAATGTACTCGCCCCAGTTGTAAACATTAACTTCTCCTGCGTCAGCTGAGTCAGCCGAAGCACCTCCGCCGCAGCCTGAAAGGCAAGCCGCACATGTTGCCGTCATTGCAGATGCAAGGACAATGCTGATGATTCTTTTCATTTCTCAATCTCCCTTTAATAAAATTTAAAAATCAAGTTCTCTTTTTCTGCACCTTTTCTTCGTGTCTGTCACGCAGATTAATAATAACCATAACGATGAGTACAGCAAGGAAAAGCAGTGCGGAAAGAGCGTTGATTTTCGGTGAAATTCTCCTGTGAGTCATCGAGTAAATTTCAATAGAGAGGTTCTGGAATTTTGCACCTCTTGTGAAATATGTTATGATGAAATCGTCAAGAGAATATGTAAAACTCATGAGCAGGCCCGAAACAATGCCCGGCATAAGCTCATGAATAATTACCTTGTAAAATGCCTGCCATTGGTTACAGCCAAGGTCAAGGGCGGCGTCATAAATGCTCTGATCCATTCGTTTGATTCTCGGCATAACATTAAGCACAACAAACGGAACACAAAAGCATATGTGCGAAATCAAAACGGTGAAAAATCCCATTTCAAAGTTAAAGATAACTCCGAGAGTCGTAAACAAAAGCATGAGAGAAACACCCATTACAATGTCAGGACTGATGATCGGAATGTTTGACGCATTCTGAATAAGCATTCTTTTTTTGCCCTTGAAATTGCTGATGCCGATTGCGGCGGCAGTTCCGAGGATTGTTGCAAAAACAGATGCAAGAACGGCAATAATAACAGTGTTCCACAATGCGTTCATAATATTGTCGTCACGAAAAAGCTGTACATACCATTTGAATGTAAATCCTTTCCAGACGGTAGTTTTTCCGTTGTTGAAGGAATAGAAGATAAGTACGGCAATGGGCGAATAAAGGAAAATAAGCAGGATTGCAATGTAAATTTTTGAAAGAATACCTGTTTTCTTTTTCATTATGCAATCGCCTCCTCATCACCGAACAAGTTCATGATTATCAGGAACACGAAAATAAAAATCATTAATATCAATGAAATTGCCGAACCCGTGTTTTGGTCTGTCCAGAATATTTTTTCAATGACATCACCAATCATAATGTCATCCGGACCGCCGAGATACTGTGCAACCAGGAATGTGCTTGCACTCGGAACAAATACCATTGTCACACCCGAAATAATTCCGGGAACGCTGAGCGGTGCGACAACCTTTCTGAATACGGTAAAGTTGTTTGAACCGAGATCCTGCGCCGCCTCAATAAGACCGTTGTCGATTTTGCTCATAACGGTGTAAATCGGCAGAACCATAAACGGAAGATATTCATACACCATTCCGAGAATTACCGCACCCGTGTTGCCGATGTAGGTTGAATGAATACCCAAAAGCGAGAGCATCATATCAATCGGACCGTTGTCCTGCAAAAGCGTTACCCATGCGTAGATTCTTAGCAGAAAGTTCATCCACATAGGAATCATAAGCAACATAATGAGCGTGTTCTGGGTTGATTCTTTCATTCTCGTGAGAAGGTATGCAAGCGGATATGCAAGTACAAGACAGATTGCCGTTGAAATAAGCGCAATCCAAAGTGATTTTACAAAAATGTTTGTGTAGTAAAACGCATTTGTAAATGCCTGAAGCGAAAAATTACCGTTCTTGTCGGTAAAGGCGGTAAAGCCGATCATAATAATCGGAATCATTGTGAAAACAACCATCCAGATTATGTAGGGAATAGAGGGCTTGCGTGATTTCATTTATCAGCCCTCCTTTTCCGAAAACTCTGAGATTACCTCAAACCGAGCCTTTGAAAAGTTGAATGAAAGCGGAACATAGGTTGCGACCTGCTCGTCCGTATCGCTGAGCATAAGCCACTTTCTTTCGTCCGATTCAAGAATGATTTCGTTGTGTTCACCCTTGTAAACTACGGATTCAATGTACAAATCCTTTAAATCGCCCACGCCGTCGCCTGCAAGCGAAAGAGCGTCGGGCGGCAGAGTGATTTTTAGCTTTGTACCTTCTTCATAGTATTTATCGGGAACGGTAACGGTTTCGCCCTCAAGCTCAAATTCAAAGGAATTGTCATTCTGATTCGAGTATGTAACGGTTGTCTCAATAACATTATCGTAAAACGGAAGAAGCTTGTTCATAATCTGAATGTTGAACGGGATAACCCTCATACCGATTTTGCTTCCGATTTCAGCCGATTCGGTGGAGTGGATAAGAATTTCACACTTTCCGCATCTTACGCTCATCTCATAGTGAACGCCCTTGAAGGTTGTGTTCTCAACAGTTCCGACAAGCTGACCGTCCTCGGGAGAGGTAACTTCAATATCCTCGGGACGGATGACAACATCAACAGGAGTATTCCTGCCGAATCCCTTGTCAACACATTCAAGCTCTTTGCCGAGAATTTGAATTCTGCAGTCATCAAGCATAATTCCGTTGAGAATATTTGCCTCACCGATAAAGTCTGCAACAAATGCGTTCACAGGCTCGTTGTATATATCCTCGGGAGAACCAATCTGCTCGATTACACCGTTGTTCATAACAACAACACGGTCGCTCATGGTCAGGGCCTCTTCCTGATCGTGAGTAACATATATAAATGTTTTCTGAGTTTTCTGCTGAATCTCCTTAAGCTCAAGCTGCATACTCTTACGCAGTTTAAGGTCAAGAGCACCGAGAGGCTCGTCAAGCAGAATGATTTCGGGATCGCACACAAGCGCTCTTGCAATTGCAACACGCTGCTGCTGACCGCCCGAAAGCTTTGCAACGGAACGCTTTTCATAACCCTTGAGGTCAACGGTTGCAAGCATATCGGTTACACGCTTTTTTATTTCATCTTTCGGCATCTTTTTAAGCTTGAGTCCGAAAGCCACATTATCAAAAACATTGAGGTGGGGAAACAAAGAATATTTCTGGAATACCGTGTTTACATTTCTTTTATTCGGAGGAGTTCCGTTAATTCTTTTGCCGCCGAAAATGACATCGCCGCTGTCGGGTTCAACAAAACCGCCGATGATGCGCAGGGTTGTGGTTTTACCGCAGCCTGACGGACCGAGAATAGTTACAAATTCCTTTTCATTTATATCAAGGTTGATGTGGTTAAGAATTACCTCACCGTCAAATTTGATGAAAATATCCTTGAGTGAAACTATTGTTTTCTTTGATGTCTGTTCCATTTATGCACCCCTGTTCCGTTGTGATAACAGTAAAATCCGTAAAAAATAAAGCGGATTGTGTCAGCCTGAAAAATGCAGGCGAACACAGTCCGCTCTGCCGTTTCTGCAAAGACATAACCATGATGCTCAGAATTTTTGAACAGAAAAATAAGACGGCTGTGTCGCCCCGTCCTTTTTCTTTACACAAAATCCTTATTAACCGCTTAAAAGCGATTGCACGCAATACAATTTAAATTTTCCGAAATGTCACCCGTCACATAAGCATCAGGGGACAACTGCTCTTTGATTATATTCTAAATGCACAAAAATGTCAATCAATATCGTGTAAAAAGAAAATCAAATTTGCATCGCTAATATTCTTTTAAAGAAGTAAAGTTGATACATAGTCAAAAAATGTTAAATATAATGCTTTTTGGTGCAAAATTATTGTTGAAAAAATTTTACAACCGTGTAATCTGCACAAAAAACAGCCCTCGAATTTGTAACATAAAGTATGTACTTTTTTGGTGAAATTTGTTATAATGAAATCGAGAATTTTATGAAAGGATGTTTTCCCTATGAAGAAAGCAAAAAAGATTGCAAGTCTTGTTGTTGCGTCTGCGCTTCTGACATCTTCTTTTGCGGCAATTACCTCCGTAAATGCTGCCGAGGTTGATTCCGCACAGACTGCATCTGCCGACAGTACCCTTCGTGATAAGGTCGGCGACGGTGTTATGCTCCACGCATTCAACTGGTCTTACAATACAATCAAAGAAAACCTTCCCGCAATTGCAGCGGCAGGGTACACAACAGTTCAGACTTCTCCCGTTCAGCAGCCAAAGGACTACTCAACCTCAGGCGATGTAACAGGTCAGTGGTGGAAGCTTTATCAGCCGATCAGCTTCCATATTGCAGAGGAGTCATGGCTCGGCACAAAGGATGATCTTAAATCACTTTGTGATGAGGCTGACAAATACGGCATCAAAATCATCTGCGATATCGTTTCAAACCATATTGCAAATGCCGATGAAGCTAGGCCGGAGACTGTGAGCAATCAGGTTAAAAAGTACGAGCCTGAGTTCTATAAGAAAAGAAAAACCTACACCCGTACGTACAAAGGCGATGCAAACGACAGTTCGGTTCAGGCAGTTGTTCAGGGTCATGTTTCAAAGTGTCCTGACCTTGTAACAAACGATACTGCTGTTCAGGGATACATTATCAACCTCCTCAAGGAATGCATCGACTGCGGTGTTGACGGTTTCCGTTTTGATGCCGCAAAGCATATTGAAACAGAGGATGACGGCGAGTATGCGTCAGACTACTGGAAGAATGTAACAACCTCGGCTTCTTCTTACTACACACAGAAAACAGGCGATGACCTCTACATCTACGGTGAAATTCTTAACAACTGCGGTGCAGACAGAAGCTACTCCTCATACACCAAGTATATCAATGTTACTGACAACAAAACGGGCGACGCAGTGCTTTACAATGTCACAAAGGGTAAGGCAAGCACAGCTACCAATGCGAAATACAAATCAGGTGTTGCAGCGTCAAATGCAGTTCTCTGGGCAGAAAGCCACGATACATACGAGGGCAGCTCGGGTTCATCGGGATTCTCAAACACTGCCGACGTTTCGGATGAAAATGTTGTAAAGGCATGGGCAATCGTTGCATCAAGAAAAGATTCAACAGCACTTTTCTTTGCCCGTCCGGGAACAGCTCTCATGGGTAACATTTCAACGGATTCAACTTACAAGAGCACAGCTGTTTCCGAAATTAACAAGTTCCACAACCTTTTTGTAGGTCAGTCGGAAAAGCTCGGTTCTTCAGGCGACATTGCTTATGTTGCAAGAGGCACAAGCGGTATCGTTCTTTCAAATTGTAAAGGTACAAACGCAAGCGTAAGTATTTCCGGCACAGGTCTTGCAGACGGCAAATATACGGATACGGTTTCAGGTGCTGAGTTTACGGTTGCAAACGGCGTTCTCACAGGTTCAATCGGCAACACGGGTGTTGCTGTTGTTTACAACGGTACAACAACCCCGAAGGCAATAAACTCTGTTGAAAGCGGTTCGTTCAGGGGCGACACAATGACCCTTACACTCAGTCTTGAAAACGCAACATCGGGTACTTACTGTCTTGATGATTCAACTCCTGTTAAGTTTACGGGTACAACATCAATCCGCATCGGTTCAGATTATAAGCCGGGCGAAACAATCAATCTCACAGTTACGGCAACCGACGGTGTAAAGACTTCTTCAATGGTTTATAAGTACGCAAAGAGTACCGCTCAGGAATCGGGAGTGTATGTATTCTTCAACCCTGCTAACAAGAAGGGCTGGTCAGCACCTTACCAGGTTTACATCTTTGATGAAACCACAAACAAGGGTACTGTTTACAAGAATGCAAACTGGCCGGGCGAAGCAATGACTCTTGATCCTGCAACAGGTTACTATTACTACGAAGTTCCGAAGTCATCAAGTATTTCAGCTGATGAGGATGATGAAAATCAGGCTGCGTCGGATTTTGACCTTTCAACTTCAGCCAACACAAGAGTAATCATCTCTGAAAAAGGCGGCGAGCAGTATCCGGGCAGAACAGGTACACCTATCAGCCTCAACGGTTCATCAAAGGCATTCTCGCTTACAAAGGCAGGTACATGGGAGGATACAACTCTTACACCTACAAAGGTTGAGATTGAGGCTACTGATGTTACAAAGGGTTCTGCAGCAGAACCTACAACAAAGCCTGTTCCGTCAACTCAGCCTACAACCGCACAGCCCGCAACAGAGCCTTCGGGCAATGCTGTTTACGGTGAAGTAAACGGTGACGGTGACATTACAGTCGTTGACGCTACACTCGTTCAGAAACATGTCGTTCAGCTTGAAACACTTTCGGCTGACAAGCAGATTCTTGCTGATGTTAATGGGGATAATACAATCTCTGTTGTTGACGCAACATTGATTCAGAAGTACATTGTTCAGCTCAAAGACTGGGGCCGCACGGGTGATGTTTATCAGGCAGAACAGCCTACAACACCTGAGCCGACTACCGCCGAGCCTACAACCGTAAAGCCGACTGCACAGCCTACAACAAAGCCTGCTGACACATACACTCTTTACTTCAAGACTAAGCTTGGCTGGATGACATCTGACGGTGTTTCACTCTTTGCTTATGACCTTGACACAGGTGCAAGCTATCAGTTTGAGCAGGATACAGACGCTTACCCGAATGTTTACACAGTTGAAGTTCCTGCAACAGTTTCAAATGTCAGCGTTTATCGTTCTCTTTCAGAGGTTGACGAAAAGCCTGTAGGCGGTGATGACGGTAATGTTTACAATTGCTGGGATGCAACAGTTTCAAAGACAAACAACTGCATCTCACTCAGCAATGACGAAGCTGTTTCAACAGCTCCGTATGTTCCGGAGCAGAAGCCTGCATTCACACTTTCAAGAGTTTACTTTGATAACTCAAAGGCACACTATACTGATGTTTATATCTACGGTTGGGCAGAGAGCGGACTCGGCAACGCAGCAGCTCACATGAATAAGATTGCAGGTACAGATATCTGGTACTACGATTTTGACACACCGCTCAGCCCCGGTTCAAACTGTTTCCTCTTTAAGGACACAGAATCAACATGGAAAACACAGACAAACGACTTGACAGTTGCTGACGGTAAGAACTGTTTCCGTGCAAATCCGGGTTCAAAGTCCGGCGGTGTCTGGGTAAGCTATTCAGAATAACAGAACTACAGAACAACCTTTTCTTAATATTCTGCTAACAGTAAAGCATTCCCTCCGATAAAATTCGGGGGGAATGTTACTTTTAATACGATTATCCTTGAAAAAGAATGTAATATACAGTATTATATTAGGAGTATTTAACCGAAATTTAAGTGAATTTATGGACGGGAATTTATGAAAACAGAGCAGATTTTTCAGGAATTTGAACAAAGGTTTGAAAAAGAATATTACGCACAGCTTGCAAGCAAAGAAATTCTGACTGTTCCTTTGCTTATTGAGATTTTTCTTGACGATGATTACGCAAATGCTCACTGGGCGGAACAGGTTCTTGAGTATATTTGCGAAGTAAATCCGAAACTTGTCTATCCGTTCTTTGAATTTGTTGCCAAAGGTCTTGACAACTGCAATGGCTTTCTTGCGTGGAATACCTGGAAGATGATTACAAAGCTTTTGCCGACTGACACGGAAAATAAATTTGAAAGCGTAAAAGAAAGGTTTTACGACGCACTTGTTTCAAAAACACCGGCAGAATTTTCCATAGCCTGTGATTGTGCCGTGTCCGTTTTCATTAACAAAGCGGATGAACAGAAAAAATTGCTTGATATTTTGAAGAAATCCGCTGAACACAAGTTTTACATTGACGATACCGAAATTGAAAACAGCGGAGAGATAGCCAAAGAAAAAGTACAGATATTTCTTGAAAGAATAATGAACTATAAAACAAAAGCGGAGAACAATTGTTAACTGATATAATCCCCTTAAAGTAGACTCTTGAAAAACATGGTTTTCAGGGAATGCTTTAAGGGGAGTTTTTATGTAAAAAAGAAGAAAAAAAGTACGGTACTGAAACAGGATAAGACAACTGTTAAATCATATTTTCGGATTTTACAATACCATGTTATAAAAAATCCGCAGACGGTAAAATCTGCGGATAAAATGTTTAAAATTATAATTAAAATGCCTCTATAAGCGGATTGACTGCACCCGGCTGTATTTTTTCGGGATGGTCAATATATTCGATTGCCTTGCCGCAACCGTTGATAACGCAGTCAGCGGCGGCTTTGTGAACCCTTACTTTCAGCTTTGTGGATTCGCTGAGAAGCCTTGCAAATCCCGTCAGCTTGGCAAGACCGCCTGTCAAAATTATACCGTCCGTGTAGATGTCACCGACAAGCTCGGGCGGAGTCTGTTCAAGCACATCTTTAATTGCTCTGATAATGTTAAGCGCAATATCCTCAATTACAGGCTTGATTTCGGCATAGCCAACATCAATAAATTTAGGCAGACCGCTTACGGCATCTCTGCCTTTAACTCTGAAAAGCTTAGGCTCTTTCGGAATTTTTACACAGCCAACAGCCTTTTTGCAGGCCTCTGCCATGTTTGTGCCGATAATCAGGTTATGCTCTTTTCTGATGTATTTAACGATTTCTTCGTCCATTGCACAGCCTGCCGACTTTATGCACTTGGAAACCGAAATTCCGCCGAGAGAAAGCACGGCAATATCTGCCGTACCGCTGCCGATATCTGCAATCAGAATGCCGTGAGGACTTGTTATGTCGAGCGAACAGCCCATTGCCGCCGCTTTTGGTGCTTCAATAAGATACACCTTGCGAACACCGATTGAGCTTACTGCGTTTACAACAGCTCTTTTTTCAACCTCGGTAACCTCACTCGGGATTGAAGCAACAACTCTCGGCATAGTCACCTTTGACGGACTGACCTCTTTTATAAGAATTGAAACCATATCCTCAACAAGTTCGGAGCGTGAAATAACACCGTCATCAATCGGGTGCATTGCTCGTATGCCTGCAGGCGTTTTGCCAATCATCTTATAAGCCTCGTTGCCGACGCCGACAATGTCGTAGGTGTCAACATCAAACGCAACAACGCTTGCCTCATCAAGCACTATTCCTTTATTTTCAATAAAAACTCTTGTTCTGTCAGAACCGAGATCAACAGCTATATCCATTTTAATCACTCCAATGCTATATCAGCAGAGATGTGCAAAGCGTACAGCAACAAATCTCGCCGCATTTGCACTTGTTAAGTATTCTTGCACATTCGCCAAGCGTACTGCCTGTTGTAATAATGTCGTCAATAATCAGTATTCGCTTGCCTTTGATTAAATTCTTGTCAATCGGCGAGTAAACGCCTATAACATTTTTTGCCCTTTCAGCCGCTTTTATGCTGTGCTGGGTTTTATTTTTCTTTGTTTTGGCAAGCAGGTCGGCATACTCAATGCCGAGAAGCCTTGCACATTCCTTTGCAAGCAACTCAGCCTGATTGTATCCACGCTCTCTGAGAGTATCCTTGTGCATCGGCACACAGGTGACAAGGTCAAATTCCCTGTCACGGTAAACATCTTTTATTGAACGAACCATTTCGTGTGAAAACAATTCGGCATATGCACCGCAGTTGTAAAATTTAAAGTTAAGAACTGCTCTGCGGAAAATTCCGTCATAGGGGAAAGGAGAGGCGCAGATGTACCCTCCCGTCGCATATCGTACAAGTGGCATTTCGGGGAATTCTTTTCTGCATTTGTCACAACAGCTTTTGTTCGGTTCAATAACCCTTCCGCAGTACGGACAACGAACCGTAAAGAAAAATCCTTTTATTGTGCCGAAAACTTTCTTAATAAAGTGTGTCATCTCTCAGTAAAAATTCTTTAAGACCGCTGTACCTTTTTGTACGGCGGTTATTGTTTACCATATATTCAACGGTTGACGGATTGCCGACAAGGACAAGCGTTTTCTTTGCCCTTGTAACAGCGGTGTAGAGCAGATTTCTGTAGTAAAGCTGAGGAGGCCCTGAAAACATCGGTATAATAACTGCGTCAAATTCATTGCCCTGACTTTTATGCACCGTGATTGCGTAGGCAAAATCAAGATCGCCCGCAAATTCAAAGGTGTATCTTGCAATCTTGTCAAAAAATTTAACGACAAGCGATTTTGTCTTTCTGTCAATCTTTGTGATGATTCCTATGTCACCGTTGAAAATTCCTTCGCCCGTTTCGCCGTTTTCACGAAACCAGCGAATATCATAGTTGTTTTTTATCTGCATAACCTTGTCGCCTGTACGAAAGGTTTTTGAACCGATTGTGATTTCCGCCTTATCGTCATCCCTCGGATTTAGCGCCGCCTGCAATTTGTGGTTAAGCTCGGTAGTTCCGAGTTCACCCTTTTTGGACGGAGCAAGCACCTGAATGTTTTCAAACGGAGAATATCCGTATGCCTTTGGCAGACGATTTGCACAAAGGTCAGCTATTACCGCTGAAACTTCTGATTTGTTGTTCCTTTGAAGAAAGAAAAAGTCCTTGTCGGCGGAATTAAGAATGGGTATTTCACCGTTCACAATCTTATGTGCGTTTGTGACAATAAGACTCTGTTGTGCCTGACGGAAAATTTCATTCAACCGTACAACGGGAATAAGTCCGCTTTCGATAAGATCGCCGAGCACATTACCCGGACCTACGGAGGGGAGCTGGTCGGAGTCGCCTACAAGAATAAGTCTGCAGCCTGTGGAAAGCGCTCTCATAACGCTTTCCATAATGAATGTGTCTACCATTGAAACCTCGTCAACAATCAATGCGTCGCATTTAAGCTGATTGCGTTCGTTCTTGTTGAAAACGGGGTTGTCATGTTTATCCCAGCTGACCTCAAGCAGTCTGTGCAGAGTTTTTGCCTCATCGCCCGTGAGCTCGCTCATTCGTTGAGCCGCTCTGCCTGTGGGGGCAGAAAGCAAAACAGTTTTGCCGTTTGCTTTCATTATTTTTATTATAGCATTGAGGGTTGTCGTTTTTCCTGTACCGGGACCGCCCGTCAGAACGAGCATACCCTCGGTAAGTGCCATAGTGATTGCTTTCTTTTGCAAATCGGCATATTCGATTCCGTCCTCTTTTTCACATTTTTCAATCGCCTTGTCAATGTTTTTAATTTTCTCTGACGGAAATTTAAGCAACATTTTTATTCTTGACGCTATGTACATTTCGCAGAGGTGAACATTTGGAGGGAACACAAATTTTTTGCCGTCAATCTTATCTTCGATAAGCGAACGGTCAAACAGCATTTCTTCCATGCACTCCGAAACCTTTTCACCGTCAATTCCGAGAAAATCGGTTGAAACCTTCAGCAGCTTTTCCTTTGGCAGACAGGTGTGACCGTTTCGCTCGTTGTGATGAAGAATGTATGCGATTCCTGCACGCATACGGACATTTGAATCGGGTTCTAATTTTTCTTTTTTAGCGATAAAATCCGCGCTCTCAAACGATACCCCAAAATCACCCTGACAGAGAATGTACGGATTTTTCTTGATTAAATCGACACAGCTCGGACCGTAAGCATTGAAAATTTTGACCGATGCGGTGTTTGAAATTCCGTACTCACCGAGAAAAAGCATGAGTGTTCGCACGCCTGTGTTCTGCTTTAACTGCTTTGAAAAATCCTCGGCTTTTTGCGAAGAAATTCCTTTCAGCATTGCAACTCTTTCGGGCTGATTTTCAAGCACATCAAGCGTTGCCTCGCCAAATTCCTTTACAAGCCTTTGTGCGGTCTGAGTGCCGATTCCCTTGATAGCTCCGGATGACAGATAACGCAGAATATCAGCCGCCTCGGTAGGTCTGCTGATTTCGCAAATCTGCACGGCAAACTGTCTGCCGTAGCTCGGATGATTTGTATATTTGCCGGTAAGCTTTACGACATCACCCGACGACACCTGCGGCATAATTCCGACAGCGGTCAAATAATCGTCACCGTCAGCAAGCTCAATTACCGTGTAGCCGTTTTCATCGTTTCGGAAAACCACGCTTTCAATTGCTCCCTCAAGCTGAAGAAGATTGTCGTTGTTCATTAAAACTTACTCCTCAAATCTTTTTGTGAGTTCGCCGAGAGTAATTTCGTAGCCCGCTCTTTCATAGTCAAGGTAATTCGTACACGGCTTGAAGCCATCTGTATTTTTTGAAATCTGCAAAGCAATGTATTCAAGAAAATGCGGATTTTTAATCATAATAGGACCTGTAACATGAGTAGCAAAAAGGTTCTTGTCCTTCAAGCCCTCTGCTTTTGCATTTTCGTAGTCACCGAGTCCGTGTTTAACAGTGAAAAGATGATTTTCAATACCTTTAATTTCACTGCACTTGTTTACAAAGCCGACAATCGGTTTTGTGAGAATGTCAGATGTATAAACAATATCGCCTGTAATTCTGCGTTTGTTCTGCTCGGTAACTGTAAAATCATAAATTCCGAGTCCGTCAAAAACCTTGCCGTCAGAGTCTGTAATTGTTTTTCCGAGCATTTCAAACGAGTTGCCCGTCATAAGAATTACCTTGCCGCTGTTGATGTATTCAACAAGAAAATCCTTGTACTTTTTAAAATCCTGCAAAACAAGCTTCTGATTTTTTTCTGTACCAGAACCGATGTAGATAAAATCGTAATCGCCCAGGTCGGCATTGTCAAACAGGGTAAGCCTGTCGGTTGTAAATTTTACACCGCTCTTTTCAAGCATTCTTTCAAGCGCAGAAACATTGGCATATTCTCCGTACAGGTTCATTATATCGTGATACAAATGAAGAATTTTCATAATCAGTCCACCTTTACCTTTTCAAGAAATTTACCCTTGTCTGAGAAACAGGTAATTACATAAATTTTTTCTTTGCGGTCATTGTCAAGATAATCAACGGCTTCCTCAATGTCCTTGATAACCTTGATTTTGTTTCTGTCAACTTTTGAGAAAGAAAATCTTGTTGCAAGGTCGTTGCAATATGTTCCTGCAAGCACGATGTTCTTTACATTGTCGCTTTTGAGAAGGTCAAAGTTGATGTCCCAAAGCCATGAAACATCGCTTGTAAAATACTTTCTGCTGACTGCGTCAACAATAATCAAAACATCGCACTTATCCTTGTCGGATGCGGCAAGCTTGAGTGACTGATTGTACGAAATGCTGTTTTCATGTTTTGATGTAACAAGCGTACCCTTTCTGTTTCCGAGCGTGAATGTTACAACACGGAAGTTTTTAAGAACATAATTGCTCAGGCTCTTTGCAATTGTGTTGCCGTCAACACCTGTGATTGACGCAACGGTAAATGCCGCAAGCAAATTGTAAACATTATAAAGCGATTTGAGCGTAAGTTCAATCTTGTACTTATTGTTGATTGTAATTTCGCCTTTTTCAAGATCGGCAGATGTAACTGTGTAGCTTGTATCCTGTCTTTTAAGACCGCAGTTAGGGCATTCATAGTTGCCGATGTGGTCGTAGTGATAGCTTGAATATGTCATAGGAGATTTGCAGTGAGGGCAATATGCACCGTCATTATAAACACCGACAAACTCCTTTGTATCGGTCGGAAGATTGCCTGCACCGAACCATACAACATTATCCCTGCCGTAGCCAAAGCACGAAACAAGCGGATCGTCGGCGTTAAGAATAAGCTGAGTTTCGGGATGAATACTATCCTTTACGGCATTGTAAACCCATTCCGGATGACCGTTTCGTGTGAGCTGGTCACGGTAAAGGTTTGTGATAACATAATGAGTCGGTGTGATGTATTTGAAGGTATATTTTGCAAAGCGTTCGTCACTTTCAATGAGAAGAATATCCGATTTAACCTTGCCCGAAAGAGTACAACTGCCGAGAATAAGAGTTGTAACGCCCTCAATCTGGTTAGAACCCTCTTTGTTCCAGGCAACTTTTTTGCCGCTTTCACAAAGAATATGTGCAATCATCTCAACGGTAGATGTCTTGCCGTTACTGCCTGTTACGGCAACAATATATTTCGGCAGTTCAATTCGTCCGAGAATATCGGGGCAGAGCTTAAGCGCAATCTGTCCCGGCAGACTGCTGCCCTTGCCGAGCAATCCTCCGACAAATTTCAGAACCTTGCACACAATAATAGTAAATAGTTTTTTCATTTTGCCACTTCCTTAATTAAAGACAACCTGTGTTGCCTGTACATACCTTGTATATATTCTTCATCATTATACCACAATTTTATTTCTTTGAATATATATTCTTAAAATTTTTTGCAAATTGAAACAGCAGGTTGAAAAAATTTTAAAACCAAAAAATAAAAAGCCCGAAATTCGGTCAGCTTGAATTTCGGGCTTTTATGCAGACTGCAACCATCCGTTCAACGAGTGGCTTTGATTTTATCTGTACTTTTCAACAAAATCGGTGATAAACTTTTTGAAAACACTTGCCTGTGAAATTCCGATATTTCTGCATATCCCTCTGAATTCCTCAACAAGTTCCTTTGGGGCGGAAAATGAAATTTGACGGTAAACTTTTTGATTGTATCTGCGTTTTACTTCGGTTGATGTGACGGTTTTTCTTTTTTCTTCCATAATAATTCCTCCTCAAATCAAAACGGAATCTCATAATTTAATCGTTTTTTCTGCAAATTCCATTGATATTTTCAATGTAACTATATTATACAAAAGCCTGCTGTCCCATTATCCTCCCTATGAATTTTAAAATTGAATTTTGTTGTCAGTTGAAAAGTAAATTAATTTTTGGATTTACTTGTATTGAAGGTGAGATTATAATATAATAAGCGTTGTTATGTAAATTTTGTTATGTGATTTATTAACGGAGAAAATTATGACTGAAAAAGAAAAAATGCTTAATTCGCAGCTGTATAATACAATGGGCGACAAACAGCTTCGCAATGAACGCTGTTCGGTTAAAAATCTTTGCAGAGAGTACAACAATCTTCCGTTTGAAGATGAAGAGACTCAAAAAATTCTGATAAAGAAAATTGTCGGCAGTACAAAGGGAAATTTCTACATTACCGCTCCGTTCTGGTGCGACTACGGCTACAATATTGAACTCGGTGAGAATTTCTATTCAAACCACAATATGGTGATTCTCGACTGTGCAAAGGTGAAATTCGGCGACAATGTTTTTGTTGCACCAAACTGCGGATTTTACACGGCAGGTCATCCTGTTGATTATCCGAGAAGAAACGCAGGCTTTGAATATGCCTATCCGATTACCGTCGGCGACAATGTGTGGATTGGCGGAGGAGTTCAGGTCATGCCTGGCGTCACAATCGGAAGTAATGTTGTAATCGGCGGTGGAAGCGTTGTTGTTAAGGATATTCCGTCCGACTGCGTAGCCGTGGGAAATCCGTGCAAGCCTATCAGAAAAATCACGGATGAGGATATGAAAACCTGTTTTGACAAAAGTATGAATAAATAACTTCAAGTGAGGATTTTATGGAGCTTAAAAGTAACGAAGAAAAAATTACCCGTGCATTGCTCGTCAGTGTTGACACGGGCGAATATGACGCACAGGCGTCACTTGACGAACTTTTTGAACTTGTAAAAAGTGCGGGAGCAGATCCCGTTTTATCGGTAACGCAGAATCTGCAAAAAATTGAAAAGGGTACTTTTGTCGGCACAGGCAAGCTTGCCGAGATTGCTGAAATCTGCGAATCGCAGGAGATAGATTTGCTTGTGTTTGACAGCGAGCTTTCTCCGACACAGATTAAAAATATCGAGGCTGAAACAGATGTCAGAGTAATTGACCGAACAACGCTTATTCTCGATATTTTTGCCCAGAGAGCAAGATCAAAAGAGGGTAAGCTTCAGGTTGAGCTTGCACAGCTTAAATATATGCTCCCAAGACTTACGGGCAAGGGTATCGCAATGTCAAGACTCGGCGGCGGTATCGGCACAAGAGGTCCGGGTGAAACAAAGCTTGAAACCGACAGACGACATATCCGCAGAAGAATTGAAAGCCTGAAAGAAGAGCTTTCCGACCTTGAAAAGCATCGTCAGATGTTGCGTTCACGCAGAAAAAAGGACGGTGTAATAACCTGTGCGATTGTCGGCTACACAAACGCAGGCAAGTCAACTCTTATGAACTGCCTTACAGACGCAGGTGTGCTTGCACAGGACAAGCTTTTTGCAACGCTTGATCCCACCTCAAGAGCGTTGAAGCTTCCGAGCGGTGTAACCGTTATGATGATTGACACGGTAGGACTTGTTCGCAGACTTCCGCACCACCTTGTTGAAGCATTCCGCTCAACCCTTGAAGAGGCGGCACAGTCGGATATTATTCTAAATGTATGTGACGCATCAAGTGACGAGGCAAGAACACATATGCAGGTTACAACCGACTTGCTTGAATCCCTCGGTTGCGGTGACACACCGATTATAACCGTTCTCAACAAGTGCGATTTGCTTGACGAAACTATGCTTGCACAGGACTTTAAAGCCTGTGTTCGCATAAGCGCAAAGAACGGCACGGGCATAGACGAACTTCTTAATGCAATTGAGGACAATCTTCCTGTCAGAATGAAAAGAGTAAAAATTCTTCTGCCGTTTGCACAGGCAGGTCTTGCAAACGAAATCCGCAACAAAGGCACTCTCATTTATGAAGAATATGTTGCCGAAGGACTTTCGGTTGAGGCTGTTGTTGACGAAGCACTTTATGCTAAACTTGCAAAATATGAATGTGAATAACTTAAAATTTATTTAATTTGACATTCTGTTTTTTGGTTGTTATAATGATATTATGAAAGGAAAATGATATGTCATTCTTTGATATGATTCAATCATTTGACACCTCGGTTCTTGAATTTATTCAGAACACATTTAAATGCTCTTTTCTTGATCCGATTATGGCTTTTTTCAGCTATATGGGTGAAATGGGGCTTTTCTGGATTGCAGTCGGCATTGTGTTTATAATTTTTAAAAAAACTCGCTCAATGGGAGTTATGATGCTTGTTGCAATGGCAATCGGCTTTCTTGTCGGTGAAATCGGAATAAAAAATCTTATAAACCGACCACGGCCGTTTATGGTGAATATCGATTATTCGGCAAGACCGTCTGAGTTGAATCCCGACTTTGGGCTTAACATAGCCATTCCGTCAGGCAGCAGCTTTCCGTCGGGACACAGCTGTTCGTCACTTGCGGCGGCAACCGTTATGCTTATCAAGGACAAACGATTCGGAATTCCTGCACTTGTACTTGCGCTTTTGATTGTATTCTCAAGACTTTATAACTATGTTCATTATCCGTCTGATGTTCTCTGCGGAATGTTACTCGGCGTGATTTGTGCCGTTGTCGTTGTGCTTGTGTTTAAAAAGACAGGTCTTGACAACAGGCTGTCACCGCAAAAGGTTAAAGAAGGCTGATTTTATGAAAAATTACAGATTTGTCGGCAAAACCTCAAAAGAGACTTTTCTCATCAAGGGAATTAATGTTTTCAACGAGCATTGGATTCATGAGGGCAGTTGTGCCACCGTGACAAATCCTCAGAACGGCAAAAGCTATGTATTTTCAAAGTACATAAGCGGAGGAGTTGAGTTTGTTGCAGGAAAGGACGCAAGCGGTTACTGGCTGTTTTTTGTTGAAGTATAAAACTTTAAAATTCTTTAAAAGAATAATATATATTGGGAGTAAATGTTAAAAATGGAAAACGAAAAATTATTGGCAAAAAATCTGTTTGATTACAGCAGGACTATTGCAAAGCCCTTGCTTGAAACCGTTGATTATCCGTGGGAGGCTCTTCCGAAAATCAGCGAATTTATCATTGAACTCGGAAAAACTCTTGATCCCGAAATCTACGAGCAGAGGGGAGAAAATGTGTGGGTTGCAAAAAGTGCAAAGGTTTTTGACTCCGCATATCTCGGCGGACCGCTCATTATCTGCGAAGATGCCGAAATCAGACAGTGTGCTTTTATCAGAGGCAATGCAATTGTCGGCAGAGGTGCAGTTGTAGGCAACTCAACAGAGCTTAAAAATTCAATTCTTTTTGACGGTGTTCAGACTCCGCACTATAACTACATCGGTGACAGTATTCTCGGCTACAAGTCCCACACAGGCGCAGGTGTAATCACATCAAACCTCAAGAGTGACAAGAGCCTTGTAACTGTTCTTTGCGACGGCGATAAGGTTGACACAAATGTTAAAAAGTTCGGCGCAATGCTCGGTGACCATGTAGAGGTAGGCTGCAACAGCGTTCTTAACCCAGGTTCGGTAATCGGCAGAAACACCAACATCTATCCGCTTTCGTTTGTAAGAGGTTATGTTCCCGAAAACAGCATCTACAAGCGTCTTGGCGAGGTTGCCGAAAAGATTGAATAATATTTATGCATTTGTCGGCAAGCATAATTATTGTGTAGTTCTTATGCGATAAAGGAAAAATAACAGATTTTAAATTTTTGCGTTTTTTTGTTGACAATTGTGATGTTATTTGTTACAATAACCAAGGTTTTGATGACTTTTATCAGAACAATTTTCTGCCGTGTGCAGAAGTTGGATTGTATAAGCCCGTAATACGGACGGGTGTTTCTACAAACTGCCTTAAACAGTTTACTATAATCCCCGTTAAGGGGCGTAGTATTATGTTTTGGCGGTTTTTTTATTGCCCTTAAATGTTACCCACAACAAATAAAGGAGAAAATGATAATGAAAAAGTACGATGTTATTATTGTAGGAGCAGGTCCGGGCGGAATTTTTTCTGCATATGAGCTTGTAACAAACAACTCTGAAATAAAGGTTGCCGTATTTGAAAAAGGTCATCTTCTTGAAAAGAGAAAATGTCCGATTGACGGTGACAAAGTTAAAAATTGCATTTCATGCAAAACCTGTTCCATTATGAGCGGTTTCGGCGGTGCGGGTGCGTTTTCGGACGGCAAGTACAACATAACAAACGATTTCGGAGGCACGCTCTACGAACATATCGGCAAGAAAAAAGCCATTGAGCTTATGGAATATGTTGACAAAATCAATATGAAGTTCGGCGGAGAGGGTACAAAGCTTTATTCCACAGCAGGCACAAGCTTTAAGAAACTTTGTTTACAGAATAAGCTTAATCTTCTTGACGCATCAGTCCGTCATCTCGGTACGGACATCAACTACATTGTGCTTAAAAATCTTTATGATTACCTTGAAAACAAGGTTGATTTCTACTTTGATACACCTGTTGAAAATGTTGAACTCAAGAACGGTAATGATAAGGAAGGTTATCTTGTTGACACAGCCGATGAAAATTATGAGTGCAAAAAGTGCATTGTTTCAGTCGGCAGAAGCGGCAGCAAGTGGATGGAACATGTTTGTCATAACCTTAACATTCCCACAAAGTCGAACCGTGTTGACATCGGTGTTCGTGTGGAACTCCCTGCCGCAATCTTTTCACACCTCACAGACGAACTCTATGAAAGCAAGATTGTTTACCGCACAGAACAGTTCGAGGACAATGTGCGTACATTCTGCATGAATCCGAAGGGTTGCGTTGTAAACGAAAACACAAACGGCATTATCACAGTAAACGGTCACAGCTATGAGGACAAGGCAAAGCAGACAGAGAACACAAACTTTGCACTCCTCGTCAGCAAGCATTTTTCAGAGCCTTTCAAGGACAGCAACGGTTATGGTGAAAGCATTGCCCGTCTTAGCAATATGCTGGGCGGAGGTGTAATTGTTCAGCGTTTCGGTGATTTGATTCGAGGTCGCCGAAGCAATCCGAGCAGAATCAAAGAAGGACTTGTTGTTCCGACTCTTGACGCAACACCGGGCGATTTGAGTCTTGTGCTTCCAAAGAGAATCCTTGACGGTATCATCGAAATGATTTATGCTCTTGACAAAATTGCCCCCGGCACAGCCAACGATGACACACTTCTCTACGGCGTTGAGGTCAAGTTCTATAATATGGAAGTTGATGTTGACGAGCATCTCGAGTCGCCCCACAAGGGACTTTATATCATCGGTGACGGCAGCGGCGTTACACATTCACTTTCTCATGCCAGCGCCGGCGGTGTATTCGTTGCAAGGAAAATCTTAGCAAATTAAAAATTGACGGCGAGCCGCCGTTCCCAATTCGTGAAGATAGATTGCATAATAAACAGCATATTATGCCCGAGTGCAAAATTGCAAGTGTTTATGCAGTCTATGCTGTAGGGGCGTTCATTGGACGCCCGCATTGATGTAACATTTTGTATATTCACATAACTTATGATTTAATCAAAAATGTGTATTCATTTGTAGTGGCGAACCTCGTTCGCCGCTACAAAACATACGATATCTTTCTGCGACTGCAAACAATAAAAATAACCAAAACCTATTGATTTTATTAATCGGTTATGGTATAATAAGCTCGTTGTAAAGCAGACTGAACAATCAGCTTGTCTTGCAATGGTGTTCTTTTGTACAATATATTTCTTTTTACGAACAAAGAAATGAATAATTTAGTTCAGAATTGCAAGAAGTCAAAAAGCGTGCAATTAAGTGAGCGACAGGCCCTGTACGATTGGGGTCTGTGAATCATGTCAGGCGGGGAACCGAGCAGCATTAAGCAGTATTGCCGATGCGATGCAGTAAGTCTGTCGTTCACTCATTTGTACGATTGCCGTTATTTCGGCTGACGGCTTGCATTTTTTGTTGATTGCGGGGTGAATTTTTGTATCAGGTACTCTATAGAAAGTGGCGACCGAAAACCTTTGCCGATGTTTCGGGACAGGAACACATAACCACAACTCTTTTAAACGAAATCAGCACCAACCGTCTTAACCATGCATATCTTTTTACGGGTTCAAGAGGTACGGGCAAAACTACCTGTGCAAAAATTCTTGCGAAGGCAGTCAATTGCCTTCATCCCGTAAACGGAAATCCCTGCGGTGAATGTGAAATCTGCAAGGGAATTGACGACGGCAGTATCCTCGACATTGTCGAAATGGATGCCGCATCCAACAGAAAAATTGATGATATCCGTCAGATTATTGACGAGGTTCAGTTCAAGCCCGCAAAGTGCAAATTCAGGGTTTACATCATTGACGAGGTTCATATGCTCACAACCGAGGCGTTCAACGCCTTGCTCAAAACGCTTGAAGAACCTCCCGAACATGTCATATTCATTCTGGCAACTACCGAAGTTCACAAGCTTCCGCAGACAATTCTGTCACGCTGTCAGCGTTTCGATTTTCACAGAATTCCACCCCGTGCAATAGCAGACAGACTGCTCTATGTTGCAAATCAGGAGGGCGTGACACTGAGCGACAGTGCCGCAATGCTTGCCGCATCTGTTGCTGACGGTGCGTTGCGAGATGCTCTTTCGCTTCTTGACAGATGCATTGCAATCAGCTCGGAAATTGATGAAGATGTTGTTCGCAGTGCCGCAGGACTTGCGAGAAAGACATATCTTTTTGAGCTTTCTAACTGCGTAATCAATAAGAACACAGCAAAGGCACTTGAAATTGTTGACAGGCTTTACGGTGAGTCCAAGGATATGGCAAGGCTTTGCGATGAATTGCTTTCGCATTTCAGAACGCTTATGCTCATAAAGTCGGTAAAAAATCCGAGGGATATCGTGATTATGGCTGACGATGAGTTTGAACAGGCTCAAACGCAGTCGGATTACCTCTCACTTGCCGACATTGTTTATTATATGGATGTGCTTTCAAAGGCATATCAGAATATGGGCAGGGGAACAGGCGACAGAACAGAGCTTGAAATGGCGGTTGTAAAGCTGTCATCGGCTGAGCTTGACGGTACAATTGAGGCTTTGACCGCAAGAGTAACCGCCCTTGAAAAGGTTGTTAAAAAGGGAATAAAGGTGAACTATGTTCCCGAACAGGTGCAAACTGTACCGCAGTCTGTTCAGAATGGAACTCCAAAACCCGAGGTTCAAAATGCAGAATCCGAAAAGTCACAGGAAACAAAACCTGTTTCGGAAAAAATCAAGGACGAGCCGGTAATTCCGACGCCTCCTGTTGAGATGCCGACACCGAAACAGCCCGTTCAGCCAATACAGGAACAACCCGTTTCTGCACAGCAAAAGCCTAAGAAAACAGCTCAAAGACCGAGCGTTGACCTTGATGCAATCTATAATAACGCACAGCCTTTTCCCGATTGGGCAGAGGTAGTCAACAATATGAAACCTGTTTCAAGGGCAATTGCGGCGGCATTTGCAAATTCTGCCGCTTACACAAGCGGAAAATATTTGCTGATTGACACAGATAATGAAATGGCTTTTGAACTCCTCAAAAATAACGAAAGACGACAGGAAATCCGTCAGCTTATTTTAGAAACAACAGGTCAGCACTATAATCTCGGTCCGTATAAAAGACCGAGTGCAAAACAAGAAGAAAAAACCGATCCCGTTGACAAGCTTATTGAAAGCTTGCAGGGAAGCGATGTAATAATAACACAAGAATAACCGAAAGGAAGATAAAATTATGAAAGCAAGATTACCAAAGGGTTACGGCAGCGGCGGAGCAAACAACATCCAGCAGCTTGCCCGTCAGGCTCAGAAACTTCAGGATGATATGGAGGCCGCATCAAAGGAACTCGAAACAAAAGAGTATGAGGCAACAGCCGGCGGCGGTGCAGTTAAGGTTACAGTAACAGGCAAAATGGAACTCACAAAGGTTGAGATTTCACCGGAAGTTGTTGATCCCGAGGATGTAGAAATGCTCTCAGACCTCGTTATGGCAGCCGCAAATGAGGCAATCAGAGCAGCCGCTAAGGAAAAAGAGGACAAAATGGAAACAATCTCGGGCGGACTTAACATTCCGGGAATGTTCTGATTATGTCGGGATATAATGTTGCTCCGCTTGAAAATTTGGTGGAGCAGTTTGAAAGAATGCCGGGAATCGGTAACAAAACCGCTCAAAGACTTGCATATTATGTTCTCAATCTGTCAAAAACAGAAGCGGAACAGCTTGCGGGTGCGGTGATGGATGCCCACACAAAGATTCACTATTGCAGTAAATGCTGTAATCTTACAGACAAAGACCTTTGTCCCGTGTGTGCAAATCCCGCAAGGGATCATTCCGTTATCTGCGTTGTTGAAACTCCGAGAGATGCTACGGCTATTGAAAATACCCACGAATTTAAGGGTGTTTATCATGTTCTCCACGGTTCAATCTCACCGCTTAACGATATCGGTCCCGACAACCTTACAATAAAAGAACTGCTTGCAAGGCTTAACGAGGAATCGGTTGAGGAGGTCATTATGGCAACCAACCCGACCGTTGAGGGCGATGCAACGGCTCTGTATATTTCAAAGCTCTTAAAGCCGCTTGGTGTAAAGGTGACAAGACTTGCCTACGGTATCCCCGTTGGCGGTGACCTTGAATATGCTGATGAATACACCCTTGCAAAGGCTCTTGAGGGCAGAAATGAAATTTAATTTCTTGATTTAAACTATTGACAAATTGTCAAAACAGTAGTATAATCTTGTATTCCACAGTAGAAAGGAGGATGTGCAGTGGCAAATATGAAAACGATTGCTCAGAACAAAAAGGCAAGACACGATTATTTTGTCGAGGAAACCTATGAAGCCGGAATTGAGCTTTGCGGTACGGAAGTAAAATCCTTGCGTGCCGGCAGAGTAAATCTCAAGGACAGCTGGTGTTCAATTGTTGACGGCGAAATTTTTGTCAACGGAATGCACATTTCTCCTTACGAACAGGGAAACATCTTCAACCGTGATCCGATGCGTGTGAGAAAACTTCTTATGCACAAAAAAGAGATTTTAAAGCTCTACGGCACGGTTAAGCAGACGGGATATTCACTTATCCCGATTAGTCTGTATTTCAAGGACAGCAAGGTAAAACTTCAGGTTGGACTCTGCAAAGGTAAAAAGCTATACGATAAGCGTGCCGATATGGCAGAACGCTCCGCAAAGCGTGATATGGAGCGTGCCATTAAAGAACAGAGAAGATAGTTTGGTGTTACTATGAGTTTGCGTAGCTTGTACGAAAATATTTCGGAATACAGCGATTTCGCTTTAATCGGGCGGGACTTTTCTGCCTTTGATACCGATTATTCCGTGCTTGGTTTTGCAAATTCGTCCGATAAAACGGAGCTTGTTCTGTTGAATTTCAATTGTTCCAAAGATGATATTTGCTGTGAAGATTTGACTTTGAGAGAAAATGTTATTCTTGAAAAGAAAAATATTTCTGATTTGTCCGATGATTTTTCCGCAATTGTAATTGACGGACAGCGTTTTGACTTTGACTCAGTATGCGGTGAAACGCTTGAATGTTGCGAATTAACAAGGTCATATATCATCTCAGAGTTTATGAAACTCGGTTGGAAGAGCGACAGGTTTTTCGACGCTCCTCTTGATTCTCTGTTCATAAACTTTATTGAACTTGAGAATAAGATTGATGATTTGTCTTTGCTTGATTTGACAAAGAATGTTGAAATAATATTTTCAAAATATCAAAAGACAGATTATCCGTTAGCAAAACTCAGCCTTGAAGTTGGCAAGGAAGTAAATATTCCGATTGAAATTTTTGACGGCGAAAATCAGATTGTGATTAAAAATCTTAAACTTTTGAATTCAGCCGAAGATTCCGAAATGAAGGAATTTGTCGAAAATGATGTTGTGCTTCCGTATGTTGAGTATTCGTGTGACGATGAAATCTCAGTGATGTTCTGCCTTTTTGATGAGCTTGACAAACCTTTCAAGGGTATGGGCGGATTGGCAACCGATGACGGAGTTGTTGCTTTTGCAATGGAAGATTCGAACAAAAGCGATTTGAAAACGGCTGTGATATATTCACCGATTGAGCAGAACACAAAGCATATTGAATGTTGTCTTGTCTGCTGTGAAAAAATGCTTGATAAGCCTGTTACCAAATACAGGTTTTCAATATAAAATTTTTAAATTGAATATGGGGATGTAAAGGTTTCGACGGGGATTTCAAACCTTGGTAAGCGAGCGGCGGTGCGGAACCGCCATAAAATCCGCAACTTTTAAAATTAACTGACAACAAAACAGTTGCTTTAGCAGCCTGAGTGCTGCTCGTTCCTGCACAGAGTACCTCGGCTGTGTAAGGGGCGTCGATTAGAGGTAAATGTGAACAGGGGAGCGCTCCGAACCCTGTCACAGCTTAGGAGCTGCCAAAGTGCATAGCCTGTTGATGGGCGATGCACCGAGGGAGATTTAAAACACCAACTGCGCTCGGAGAAACCCTTGGCAAGATTTTTTCGGACAGGGGTTCGATTCCCCTCATCTCCACCAACTCGGTCACGATTGCATATGCAGTCGTGACTTTTTCTGTTTATGATAATTCCCATAGCTATGTAGGTAACTTTGTTGTAATGGTTCGGTACAATGTTATAAAACGATAAAAAGCAGAGAGCTTTCGGACTCTCTGCTTTTGTTTGTGTGTGGCTTGTATTTTTGTAGCAAAATGAATTTGTTGTTAATCGGTGCAAGTAACCTTTTTATCTAATCAAAAAAGTAGAAATTATATAGGGTTATTAAACTTCGATATCATTTGCACCGTTATACCAAATCTACAATAGTAGAAATTATATAGGGTTATTAAACTCTGTACCTCACTCAAAAATCACGATTTATCTACAATAGTAGAAATTATATAGGGTTATTAAACAAAAAGTACGATATTGACTTTGCACTATCTACAATAGTAGAAATTATATAGGGCTATTAAACATCAAAATCATTGTTTTTTCTTGCATATGATCTACAATAGTAGAAATTATATAGGGTTATTAAACGTTTTCGACCCCGATAAAAGCTTAGTTTATCTACAATAGTAGAAATTATATAGGGTTATTAAACCCTTATGTTGTATGATGTTACATAAATTTCAAAATAACTTAAATAACATATGTGAGATTGTAATAACTTTTTCATTGTTCAATAACCCCATATGGACAAAAATAAATATTAAGACTTGGGTTTGCAGAAGTTAGCCGACTATCAGCAAAGGGGAATCTTCATTCTTGGCAAAACCAAACTTTTTCTATGTATCCTTAGTCTGATTATATACTCTTTTATTATCTGTGTCAAATATCAAGCCTTGACAACGGTACTGTCGGAGTGATATTTAACGACAGTACCGTGTTAAAGAGTCGGAATTTAATTATTCGCCATATCATTCTTCTGAACAAATTTCAGCCATTTGTCATTGTGGATTACCGGTTCGACAGTTGAAACATTATCGGATTTTTTGAATTGTTCAACAATCCACAAACCTTTGCGGGCAATGTTGTACGCACCGTTTGCATCGGCATCACACGGAAGCTTGCTCTTTTCATCATATTTTGAACTGTCGTAAAAATTGCCGTTTTTGTCCTTGACGGGAGAAAGGATACGGTCCTCGCCTGTTTCAGGGTTACTGTTTCGCATCTGTAGGGTAAGTCTTAATAATTTGAAGAAATCCTCAAAAAATTTGCCCTTTGTCTGTGAAAGAATTTCAGCTTTCAAATCGTCAGAATCACGATAATTTATAGAATTGTTATCAAATAATTCTTTGAATTTTTCTGCAAGAATTATTGTACGATAACTCCATTCGTTATTGTTTGCGGGATTTCTGAAAGCTTCAATCCTTTCGCCGTTAGTACAGATTGTCCACCTCTTGCGATAGTCAGACGCAGTCTTTGGAAACTTATCGTAATCAATGTCAAATTCAAAAAAGTCCTCGCCGGCATTGTATCTTATATCGTCAAATCTTGAAATCATATCTTTGGCTTTGTCAATGTTTTCATATCGAGGATACAACAAATTTACAAAGCCGGTAACGGGATCAATTTTGCTTGTAAAATCAGGACGAACATAGAAAATAAAACCGCTTTGCGTACCAAGCTTATCAAAGCTCTCAAGCTTGTTCGTAAGCTGGTAGGCATGAAGTAAACCGCCTTCTTCGTCGGGATCAAGCTTTTTGTCAACATAGTAATTAAGTTTGTCAATCAGCATTTTTTCAAATTTCTGATAAACCTGTTTTTCAAACTTTGTTCTGCCTCGTTTGAATCCGTCAGTCAGCTTTTCCATAACGATGATTGCATCGTACTTGACAACAAGCTGACATATAACATGCACAGCCTGACTGATATAGCCCTCTTTGAGTTCTTTTATACTCTCAATTGCTTTCCAGTTACGGCGCTGTTCCGTACGCTCTTTTTCTCTTGTTGCAAGTTTTTCCCGGTAGTTAGTTTCGTATGTTTTTCCTTTAAACTTGTTTCCGATAATATTGAGTGAGTGCTGATATATTATAGCACCGTTGCTGTCAATTACGCTGACATAAAGCAAGTTTCTTTCGCCTCTGTCAATTCCTATGATGAAATTGTTGTTGCAGGATTTCAGCAGATTTCTGACATCATCATTGATCATTGCCCTATCCGGAGCTTTAAAATTCATGGTAATAGGGAAGTGAAGTGAAAACTGCCACTTAGTGTAGCGTTTATCTTTAATTAAGTCATAAGGAAAAGTGCTTGCTTTTTTATCATTGAGTGTATTTTTATTTTTTATCGGTGTGTTTTTGGGATGAGTTGGTTTGTCATATTTTATACTTGCAGGACGATAAAACATTTCTGCCTCACCGTTAAGCTTGTACACCACATCTTCAAGATTTCTTTCATCAAACAACATTTTAAAATAAAGTGTATGCAGATTAGGAGTACCCTTGCTATGCGGTGAAAAGTCTTTGTTGTAGAGTTGGAAAAGATAGATTTTTCCTTCATCTACAAGTTTGTCAATAAATGATGTCGGGATTTTCATTTTTGAAATATTATATCCCTGTAAAGCAACATCATTATAAAATTCGCTGATATCATTATATTCGTTTGTGTTTTTAAATTTAAAGTTATAAATTAACCAATTTGGGTACTTTTTGAATGATTCTTTGTAGAAATCGATTAACTTATGGCAATCATCAAGGCTGAACTTATCGCCTTTTTTGAAAGTGCCGTTTTTACGAATTTTAAGTATTTCGTCTGACGGTGACAAAAGTTTCTTGCGCTTTTCTGAAAAGAAAACACGCGGGAGATTTCCACTTATTTTAGTCAGAAGTTTATAAACTATCTTTTCATAATAATTGCTTTCATCGCAGTCTTGAAAATCAATATTTTCCAAAATACTATTATTACTTTTATCTATGATTGCAAGATAATACTTTTCATCTTTACAAAGCAAAACGGCTCCGTACTCTCTTTCTTTGTCTTTATCCCAGCCGTTTAATAGCTGTGAATTGCCAAAGTTAAGTTTGATTTTATCGGTTGAAAACGGTTTTTGTGTAACATAGTTTCTTACCTTATCATATAATATGTCTATTCTGCTGATATTATCAAGTAATGGTGTGAACTGACTGTAAAACAAATCATTTTTCTCACCTGTAATATTAGTTTCGGACAAAGGCTTTATAAATTTTTCAATTTCTTTTATGGCATCAAGAAAATTTTTAATTAATGAAATAGATTTATCGTCATTTTTCAAACCTTTTTCATTAGCGTAATTTTCACTGAACAGAGGTGCTGCTTCGTTGTATTTGTCTGACAAATTGTCGGTAAGTTGCATTAAAGAAGTCTTGTAGTAATCTACGATAGACTTTTCTCTGATTTCATCATTTTCAGAATTAGAAATCAAAACCTGTAAAAATGAAAGTGAAAGTTTCTTTTCTGCTTTGTATGCTTTTTTTCTTTTGTCTTCACGCTTTTGAATATCTTTGATTCTGCTGTTTGAATTAACGGAGTCATAATTTTTGTTCCATAAATCTTCTATTACCGACCAAGAACCGAACATACTGTTTGACAGATTTGTCACGAATCGGTCATTTTGAATGTAAATTCCATTAAGAGAGGAATTATCTAAATTGCCGAATAATAGCTTTGTTTCATCAATTGCTTTTTTTAATGGCATCCCGTCAAAGGTTTCGTCATTTGCGTAAAACTCTGAAACAGCCGATAAAAGTTCGTTGTCATCTTCAAACTTTGGCGGTATGAATGATACCTTTTCACTCTCACTTAAAATTTGTTTATACAAAATTTTAAGATTAGGAATTTTATCCCGTTTGGATACTTGTTGATTGTACAAATTTATATATTCGTTAATACCCTTAACTTTTGTACCGTCGCTTGTTGTGTAACCGCCGATGATTTTGTTATATTCGGTAATTCCGGATTGTGGAAGCAAAAAGTTAAAATTGTCAACTGTAAAAACATCATACAAATTTGTACCGCATAAGCCGGAATAAGTGGTATCTAAATCATCAATTGCGTTTTTGGATAGTTTAGAAATTGCTTTTTCAAAGGCCTTGACATTGTCAAGATGCTTAGGCAAATTTTCGTTAATGCATCTATATGCGATTGCCGTGGATTCTTCTCCGTCCGAATACATATTTTTTCTGTTAGTGAAGAAACCTTTAAAGTATGTTGTGAAATTTTTAAATGAGGCTACAACTTCCTTTTCGTCCTCATTTTTAAGATGTTTGGGAAGAACTATCTCAATCATCCTTTTATCGAATAGTTTGTTATACTCATCTCTATTCTTAAAATTTTTGACGATTTCTTTTCTTAATTCCGATGCACATTCATTAAGTCTTTTTCGGTCTGCATCCGTATTACAGTGATAATAAATTTCAGCATAATCTTTTAATTTATCTAACCCGGTTTTTGAAAGTACATCCTCATTTAAATTTCTGTAAAACCTGTCTGCTATTTCCTTGATTTTCTGATAGTCCTCTTTAAGCTTTTCATCATTCTCAAGAATTTGCTTTGCCTGAAAATAATCCATTGTTTTACCTACAGGATTCAGTTGCATCCTAATTGTTTTTTGAACTGAATTTCTGTGTGTAAGATGCGATATTTTTTTATGCTCTTGCATAAAATATTAGCTCTCCTTTCATGTTTAAAGTTATTTTTTGTTGTCTACAATAAAACTAATAATCTACCAAAGTAGAAATTACAAAACTCACAGCACTCACAACATTAATTTTTATATTAGTTTATTGTAAGGGCATTTGTTTTGTTAATTGAATTTTACCATATTTAAACAATAAAATACAATTATAATTGTCTACAAATTTATTCACATTTCTTTGTACAATATAACAGATACATATGTAATTATAAATAAATAATAATAGTGTTTTTTATAATGCCTATTCTTACACTCTTTTTCGATTTATGCAAAAATGCACTCACAGACTTTTGATAAGAAAAAGGCTTTGACCTTTTACAGTCAAAGCCTCATACTGCCATGGCAATGTCTTGGGTTTATTAAGTTTTATCATACTGCCTTATAAAACCTCGGCATATTCTGTGGCAGTATTTTTGTTTAAATTTCGTTTGGATTTTTACTTTATCATTTTTAAAAATTCCTGTTTTGTCAAAAGCTTTGCAAAGCCGTAGTCACGACATATTTTTTGGCAAATCCTTTTTGTTTCATCGTCCATACCGCAGTCAAGGCAAATTACACAGTCATTTCTTCCTCTGCTTATCCATTTTACCTTTGCGGCAGCACTTCGCAAAATATATTCGGCATTTTCACATTTTCCGCTGACGGGAGCAACAAACATAACGGTATTATTTTTTCTGTTACGAAAGAGAAAAAATGTTAATTCACGGACAACTGCACAAATTCCGATTACGGCAAAAACAACAAGAAAAACAGCCGATACAACATTCATGTAATTCACCTCAATACATTTTATTGCAGATGTTTCAAAGTGTGCGGTATAAATCCGCAAAATGCAGAAACAATATAAAAAGCGGCTAATCCGCAAAAATGAATGAGGAGAATGAATACTATGGAAAACAATGCATATTGTAACCAAAGCATTATGTGCTCGGTAACAAACTGTAAGCATCACAACAGCACAAAGGACTACTGTTCGCTTGAAGCAATCAAGGTCGGAACTCACGAGGCAAATCCGACTGTTTGTCAGTGTACGGACTGCCAGAGCTTTGAAGCAAAGTGCAGCTGCAAGTAATTTGATTTGAAGCTTACACCCTCAGCCCCTCGGACTGGGGGTGTTTTGGCTTTAAAAGGGGATGAATTTGTGGAGATTTTTTCATCGGTAATTTTTCAGATTGCGGTTTTGTTTTCGTTTATATTTATCGGTTTTACAATCCGACAGGGCGGATTTCTGCCGGAAAATTCAGCCGAAATTTTTTCAAAGCTTGAGAACAGAATTCTTATGCCTGCCGTTGTAATTAACACATTCCGCACCAATTGTACAGTAAAAAACATAAGCGAAAAATGGGTGTTCATTGCCTACAGCACGGGGGTTCTGCTGTTTTGCATTGCAACGGGATTTGTTGCGTCAAGATTTCTTGGTAAGACGGAATATCTGAAAAAGGTGTACCGCTATTCAATTTCCGTTTCAAATTTCGGATTTGTCGGAACTGCAATGGTGTCGGGAATATACGGCGCAGAAAGCATGGAGCTTTTCGACTATCTTATGTTCACTTTACCGCTTAATCTGTTTACTTATTCAATAGGAATTGCGTGGCTTGTGCCGAACGGACACGGCAAATTTTCAATGAAAAATTTTGTCAATCCGATTTTTGTTTCAATTTTTATCGGAGCAATTCTCGGTTTATTGCCGATTCCAAAATTCAGACTTGTTACAACAATAATCAATTCAACCGCCGCCTGTATGTCTCCGATTGCAATGATTCTGACAGGTTTTGTAATAGGCGGCTACAGCTTTGCAAATCTTTTCGGCAAATGGCAGACCTATGTTGTTGCAGGAATCCGCCTTGTGTTTCTGCCAACGGTTTCGGTGCTTGTGTTAAAGCTTTTTAACGCACCTCAGGAGGCAGTTGTTGCAACACTTTGCGCAAATGCAATGCCGCTTGGACTTAACACGGTAATCATTCCGTCAGCCTACGGAAAAAGTCCCGATGACGGTGCAAGTATGGCGCTTGTGTCACAGCTTACGGCAGTTTTTACGATACCGATTTTGTTCTATATTCTGCTTTAACCCTTGATTAATTCCCACTCCATTGGTACAATATAGGTATAAAAATTTTGGAGGTTTGATTATGGAATTATCTGAGGCTTTAAATAACAGAAAAAGCACAAGACATTATATAGATAAAAAAGTTGACAAAAGCTTGCTTGATGAAATGCTGTCGGCGGCAAATCTTGCTCCTTCGTGGAAGAACTCGCAGACGCCACGCTTTTATGTTGCAACAGGCGAGAAAAGTAAGAATGCCGTAAGAGAGGCACTCCCTGAATTTAACAGAAAAAATTCAGAAAATGCGTCTGCATATATCGTGACAACAGTTGTTCTCAACCGTTCGGGCTTTGACAAAGACGGTACTGCCGTGACTGAAATCGGCAACGGCTGGGGATATTACGATCTCGGCCTTAACAATATGGCACTTTTGCTAAAGGCAACCGAACTCGGCATTTCAACCCTTGTTATGGGTATCCGTGACGGTGAAAAGCTCAGAAAAGAATTTGACATTCCCGAAACAGAGGCTGTTGTCAGCGTTATCGCAGTTGGTTACACTGATTCCGAAATCGTAAGACCGAAGAGAAAATCCGTTGAAGATTTTGCAAAATTTTATGAGGACTGAGAGGTTTACATAATGAGTGAATTTATCGAAAAACTGAAATCAAGAAGAAGCGTTCGCAGCTTTAAGTCTGATATGCCGCCAAAGGAAGTTATTGACGAAATTACTTCCGCAGGTCTGTATGCACCGTCAGGAATGAACAGACAGCCGGTTATTATCGTTGCCGTTACAAACAAAGAAATGCGTGACAGGCTTTCAAGAATGAATGCCGAAATTATGGGAAAAGATGTTGATCCGTTCTATAACGCTCCCGTTGTGCTGATTGTGCTTGCCGACAAAGCTGCGCCTACATATCTGTATGACGGTACTCTTGTAATGGAAAATCTTATGCTTGCCGCCCATGATGAGGGACTCGGAAGCTGTTGGATTCACCGTGCAAAGGAAGAATTTGAAAGCAAAGAGGGCAAAGAAATTCTCAAATCACTCGGCATTGAGGGTGACTATGAGGGTATCGGTCACTGCGTTATCGGTTATGTGAACGGTGAATATCCCAAAACTTTACCAAGAAGAGAAAACCGTGTTTTCTATATTGAATGAGGGAATTTGTTTTTGAAAGGATTGAACAAGGTTGACTTTGCAACAGTTGAAATATGTTGTCACCGTTGCCCGCACAGGCTCAATGAGTGAAGCGTCAAAAGAACTTTTTATTTCCCAACCGGGACTTACAACATCAATCCGTGAGTTGGAAACGGAAATGGGCATAAAGATTTTTACACGCACAAACAAAGGCGTTGTAACTTCAAACGAGGGTGAAAGATTTCTCGGCTATGCACGACAGGTTCTTGAACAGGCAAGCCTGCTTGAGGGAGTGTATAAGTCGGGAACAAAGATAAAGCAGCAGTTCTGCGTTTCAACCCAGCACTACTCGTTTGCAGTCAATGCATTTGTTGATCTTATCCGACGGTTTGCAGGCGAGGAGTACGATTTTTCACTTCGTGAAACCGAAACCTACGAAATTATTGACGATGTTGCAAAGATGAAAAGCGAAATCGGAATTCTTTATCTCAACAGCTTTAACAAAGATGCGCTGATGAAAATTATAAAATCAAAGTCGCTGACATTTACCGAGCTTTTTACGGCAAAGCCTCATGTGTTTGTATCAACCGACCATCCGCTTGCAGACAAAAAATCCGTTACAATGGAGGAGCTTGCCGATTATCCGTATCTCTCGTTTGAACAGGGGGAGCATAATTCTTTCTATTATTCGGAAGAAATTTTCAGCACGGTCGGGCGTACAAAAAATATCAGAGTGACTGACAGAGCAACCCTGTTCAACCTTTTAATCGGACTCAACGGCTACACAGTTTGCAGCGGTGTAATCGACAATGAGCTTAACGGTGATAATATAACCGCAATCCCCCTTGATGAAGAGGGCAATATGAAAATCGGTTATATCGAAAATAAAAAGATTCTGCACAGTAACCTTGCCGAGGCATATATTGAGGCTTTAAAGAAACATATTTGATATAAGAAAAACTAATAGCAAACGGCTGATAACAAGTATTTTACAAGTCTGTGAATTCATAATATAATTAACTCATCAAATTTCCACGGAGGTATTTAAGATGAGTAAACGGCACACACCATTTAGATTTGAAACAGTAGGCAGCTTTTTAAGACCCGATTATCTTAAAAAAGCAAGACTTGATTTTGAAAACGGTAAAATCACAAAAGAAGAGCTTACCGCAGTTGAGGACAAGGCTATTCTTGACCTTGTTGCAAAACAGAAAAAAGCCGGTATAAAAGCGATTACCGACGGTGAATTCCGCAGAGCAACATGGCATCTTGACTTCATGTGGGGATTTAACGGAGTTGAACACAAAAAAACCGAAAACGGTGTTACATTCCACGGCGAACAGGCTTTGATTGACGATACATGGCTTTCCGGCGAAATCTCGGTTGACAGTCATCCGTTTGTTGAACATTACAAATTTGTAAAGGCTCTTGAGGATGAAAACACAGTAGCAAAGCAGACAATTCCTGCTCCCGCACAGTTTTTCCAGCAGTTCATCATTCCTGCAAATATTGAAACGACAAGGAAGTTCTATTCGACAGATGAAGAACTTATCAACGATATTGCAAACGGATACAAAAAGGTAATCAAAGATCTTTACGATGCAGGTTGCAGAAATATCCAGTTTGATGACTGCACATGGGGCGTTCTTGTTGCGGAGGGTAGCGTAATCCGCTATGGCGAGAATGCAGATTTAAAGAGTATCAGTGAGAAACTTCTCAAGGTAAACAACCTTGCAATTGAGGGTAAGCCCGACGACCTCGTAATCAATACTCATGTTTGCAGGGGTAACTATCATTCTGCATACTTCAGCAGCGGTGCATATGATCCTGTTGCAGAGAAACTTTTCGGTGAAGAAAATGTCAACGCTTATTATCTTGAGTTTGACGATGAGCGTTCAGGCGGTTTTGAACCGTTAAAATATGTGAGCGGTGACAAAAAGGTTGTTCTCGGTCTTATCACAACAAAGTCACCTGTTCTTGAGGATAAGCAGACTGTAATCAATCGTATTCATGAGGCGGCAAAGTATATTCCGCTTGACAGATTGTATCTCAGTCCGCAGTGCGGTTTTGCATCATGCGAAATCGGTAATAAGCTTACCGAGGAAGAGCAGTGGGCAAAGCTTGCTCTTGTAAAAGAAATTGCAGAAGAAGTTTGGAAGTAACTATATATAAAAAAGCCGACACTCCGAAAAGTGTCGGCTTTTTATCTGCCATAAATCAGTCCTTGCGTTTTGAACTGAATTTGTATGATACAAGGTTGAGGATAAGGAAAAGTAAGATTGCACCGATTGAGTACATCATCATAAATGTAAAATCCACTTCGTTTCCGAAAAGGTTGAGGTTGGTTGCAAACGCTTTTTCTGCCTCTGCGGCAAACATTCCGTGGTCTGCTCCTGCGAGTGAGGTCGAAATATCGTTAATGCACGGACTGACAAGCACATTTCTTATCATAGCCGCAATGTGTGAGCCGGGGATAAGATTTACAAATGTCTGAACTCCGTCCGAAAACTGGCTGACGGGGATGTATGCACCGATTACAAAACCGATTGCAACCGAAATAAGTGTGTTGAATGCTGCATAGGTTGAATTTTTTTTGAAGAATGACGCAACAAACATAAGAATAAGTACAGCCGAAACAGAGCCTAAAATCACAAGTCCGTATAATTTTAAAAGCTCTGTAAATTCGGGAAAGCTTGAACCCGATATGCACGAAAATGCGATGCCTGCCGTCAGCAAAATTGCGCTGATTACAATTGTGTTTATAACCGCACCCGAAAAGTAGGAGAGAACAACCGTACTGCCCTTTACGGAAGAAGCGTTGTAGTCGTAGTCAATCTTGTTCTGCTTGTCGGAAATCATTACCGAAAGCGAGTTCATTGCAACCGTAACAACAGATGTTCCGATAACGCCCGATACAAGCCATGAATTTACAAGTGCGTTAATCAAATTGTCCTCTGTTTTGATGTTGAAGCCGTCAAGCATTGAAGTCATTGAATCAACATAATTCTGTTTGAGAAATAAAAGATACAATCCGAGTATGATAATCTGCGTCATCATTGAGAAGATGATTGCGGTTTTGTCCTTTAAATATACCTTTATATTTCGTTTTGTCATACCCTTGTATGAGCAAAGTGTTCTTTGAAATTTCATATCAGTCACCCAGCCTTTTACCCGTTACAGTCAGAAACACATCGTCCATATTGCCTTTGATAATCTCAAAATCGACAATTTTAGTATGTTTGTTTGTAATTTCAAGAGCCTGTCTGCTGTCCTTGATTTTGATTTTATACGCATCTCCGACTCTTTCAAATTCAAGATTATCGGCCTTGAGAAGATTATCGTTTTTAGAATTTTCTTCCGTGTACCAAACAAGGCTGTTTGACGAATAATCTTTTTTGAGATTATGCGGAGAATCGTTGGCAACAATTTTGCCCGAATCAATAATCACCACATTGTCGCAGTCAACTGTTTCTTCCATATAGTGAGTTGTGAGGAATACCGTAAGTCCTGTTTCTTTGCGAAGATTGTGGATGATTTCCCACACCTGCAGCCTTGTTTTCGGGTCAAGTCCCGTTGTTGGTTCGTCAAGAAACAGGAGCTTCGGTCGGTTAATAAGCGCCCTTGCAATGTCAACCCGTCTGCGCTGTCCACCGCTCAATGTGCCGTATTTTCTTTTGAGAATTTCCGAAAGGTCAAAGGTTTGTGTAAGGCTTTCAATTCTTTTGGCGATTTCTTTTTTGTTGAGTCCGTAATATGACGCTCTCGATTCAAGATTTTCTTTAACGGTAAGCTGTTTGTCAAGTACAGAACCCTGAAAAACAATTCCGATAAGCTCCTTGATTTTGTTCTTTTCTTTGTCAAGGTCATATCCGCCGATTTTAACATTGCCCGATGTTTTTTCAAGCACCGTACAAAGAATGTTGATTGTGGTTGATTTGCCTGCACCGTTAATTCCGAGAAATGCGAAAAACGAACCTTCTTCAACCGTGAATGATATATCATTTACTGCGTGAACATCTTTATAATTCTTTACAAGATTTTTAACTTCGATTATGTTACTCATTAAAAATCCCCTCCTTCTGTCAACATAGTAGCACCTTGCAATTCAAAAGAAAAGCAATTTTAGCTGTGTTGCAAAAAGAGGGGAGTAAGTTGCGATTTTGTATGTCAAAATGCAGTTATTCGTCCTGATAATCCTCATCTGCGTTAAATTTTTTGAGCGATTCATTAATTGATTTTGCCGTGCTTGTCCGTGTAATGTAGCTGAAAAGAAATGTCAGCAGATACACGGCGGTAATCATTGCAAAAACCAAAAGCGCCATAGGAAAATTCTTGTACCAACCAAGCAAAAATCCCTCGGTCATAACAATTGCCTGAATAAGGCAGAAATGAATGACAATTCGTATGCGCGCCTGCAGTTTGGTGGGTTCTTCTTTAAAGTAAAAAAGCAGAGTCGGAATTGAAGTTACCGCACCTGTTCCCATTACAACCCACGGAAAATAGGGGGGATAGTATTCGATTAACGCAATTGAATTTGCAAGGCTTACAACAAAAAGCATTGCAACCGTGATTATGAAAAAGTCCTTTATGACTTCTTTTATAATTTCTTTTAAAGAATCATTCATAACAATACCTCACATTCCAAGCTTTTTCTTCAAGGTCGGCACATATTGCCTTGAAATAATTGCCGTTTCACCGTTCGCAAGCTTTGCCTCAAAACGGCTGTTGACAGACGGTGACACGGAACGGATTTTACCGATATTCAGTATCATTGACTTTGAACATCTGAAAAATTTTGTTCCTTTTAAAATTTCTTCAAGCTCATACAGCTTTTGTTTGGTTTCATAAATATTGTTTTTGCAGTATATAAAGGTTTTGTTGTCAACCGATTCTATGTAGAAAATTTCCTTCGTGTCAAGCTTGAACATCTCGCCGTCTTTTGATGCAAGAAGAAAACTTTTCTGTCCCTTAATGCTGTTTGCAAGCGACATAACCTCGTCGCTGATTTCATGACAGCAAATAATAATTTCTTCCCGTTCCTCAATCCCAACCTGACGGATTGTAACATTAAACATCGCATTCCCTCCGTTCATCAACCATTTTACCATATCAAAAAGAAAATTAACAGTACCGAACCCTAACTTGCAAAATTATGTCGGTAAATTACAATTTTTTGTTGACAAATAAAAATATTATTAATAGAATAATACTATTATTTATTATCTGATTTATTGGAGAGGCTTAAATGAGAGCGTTGACATTTAAAGGATATCTTCTTTCACAACTACAGGAATTGTCGGGAGTGGGCGGAACATCATTGTACTCGTTTTCAAAACTTGCCGAAAATAATTTTCGCCTTAAAGATGCTTTATGCCTTTATCTTATGATGTTTACCGATAAAAATTTAAAGAATAAACTTCTTAAAAAGTACGACTATCTTAATGACGGTTGCGAAAAACTTTCGGGAATTACGGACAATAATGTTGAAAAATATGTTTCCGAAAAAGAATTAAGCGAGTACAAAACAATCTATGATAACTACCTTTACAGATTAAACAAACACAATAATGAAACAAAAATCAAAAATTTGATGTATAAAAAAATCTGTGAAGTTAAACAGCAAAAGTGTATTACAAACTACCGCATTTATAAGGAATTGAACCTTAATGCAGGTAATGTCAATTCTTTTCTCAAATACGGCAACACTGATAAATTGAGTGTTGAAACAGTAAGAAAAGTTCTTACATTTATTAATGAATATTAATAAAAATATATTGACAATATAATATTGCAATGATATAATCAGCTAAACAAAAAGATTAACATTGTATTGCTTTTGAGAGGTGTTGTTTATGTTTTGGTTAGTTTTCTGGATTTTGGTGTGTGTTGCAATTCTTGCTTACGGAATTCGCAGAATGGCAAATCACGATTATCGTTTTGGCTCGGGACTTTTCAAGAGCAGTGACAGCAATCTTGACGAAAAGGACGAGTTTGTCGATAAGGATTATTATGACAAAAAGAATCTTTTTAAATAATATAAAGCAAAATCTAAGGCTCTTGAGTTGTTCCAAGAGCCTTTTGTTGTGTAAAAACGCTCCCGTATTGTACGGGAGCATTTCTTATTTTATTGCCTTTATAAACTTGTAATATGGCTTTTTGATGCGAGGGAGATTATTGTAAATTTCTTCAATGGAATTATAGTAAGCGTTTTCAATAATTTTCAGTTCATCATCGCTTATCGTGTGATTGCTGAACCTCGCCTTTTCATACACGGATTTCACTTCATCTGTAATCAGAAGATGCGAAATTTTCGTTAGATTTTTTAGTTCTTTATAAATGCAGATTGCTCTTTTATTGTTTATTCCTGTTTCAAATCTTTGTTTTCTCTTTTTGATAATGATAATTCTTCTTGAGAAAATTGCGATTAAAGCAAGGGTAACAATTCCCAATGACATCATAGCGATTGTAAATCCGTTAAATTCAAATGAAGATTTACTGTCATTTTTCGGCTTTGTGCTGTGAGAAACCGTGCCGTTTGTCGGAGAAGTCGGTGCTGTTGTCGGTTCAACGGTTGTTGGCTGAGTTGTGTCCGTACTGCCGCCGTTTGCTCTTTGAGAGCCGACATACCTTGCCGGCTGAAACGATGACGGTGTACATTCAAGCGGAATCCAACCCGCCGTATCGCTGTAATACTCAACCCATGCGTGAGCGTTATCGGTTGTTACGGTCACGGTTTGATTTGCGTATGCGGTTGCGTAGTAGCCTGTAACATATCGTGCCGGAATCCCGAGTGCCCTCAGCATAAGCGTGCCTGCCGTGGCAAAATGAACACAATATCCCGTGTCGCTCTCGTTGAGAAACCAAGTTGCAAAATCTTTGCCCGACGGCATTTTCGGAGTTTTCAACGAATAGGTTTTACTGTTTGAAATATAGTTCTTTACCATTTCAATCTTTTCGGAAACGGTAAGCTCCGAGTCGAGAAAGCCCTCTTGGTCTGCAATTCTACGCAATTCAATTTGTGTTTTTCTCGGAATTTCAAGATAGGTGTCATACACAAATGCTTTGTAATTTTCCGCTTCGGCTGAATTATTGTATCTGTATGTGTTTTCGGCATAAAACGGATAGTGCGAATAATTAAATTCGTTTTTATCCGTATCGTTTTTTACGCACACATCGGCAACCGAATTGAGATTGTCGGGTAGACTTTCCAAAAAGTAGGGAACATAGGCAATCTTACTTTTATTCAGCATATGAACCCTTGTATCGGTTAAAGCATTGTTTCCGATTGTTGCCGTAAACGGTACGAAATTCTGCGGATATCTTGCGGCATCATTGTCGGAAATGATACTCCATATATTGTCCCTGTAGTCGGCATATGCTGTGCCTTTGAGATAAATATTACCGCCAACTGCCGAAGTGACCGTCATAACAGGTGTATGCGTCTGCGTCAGCGGAGAAATATCGTTGAGATTTTCTTTTTCTTCAAGTGAACCTTTGATTTCATTAAGTTTTTTTTCTGTGGAAGTTTTTCGTCCGTCATCAATATTAAAGCCGTTTTCAATGCTCTGCAAAAGGTTTTCCTGCCAGTCAAATCGCTCATATTTTTCAATCGGATTAAACGCAAGCAAAATTGCCATCACAACAAGCATTGTTCCGAATGAAATTGCCGCAATCACACCGCCCTGTGACGGTCTGAATTTGCGTGTGTTCTTTGAAATGTACAAGGCAATAAGACTTGCAATTGCAATAAAAAGACAAACGAGCGACGGAAGAGTGTTTACAAGAATGAAGCAGGGGACAAGCAGTACCATTGACAGCAATGACGGAATCAAAATACGCTTGTATCGTATCAGGCTGATTGTAAAAACTGCACTCAGTATTGCCGAAATAAACACAAAAAGTCCTGTTGCGCTTGTGCCGAGGGTATCTCCCAAAATAATTTTGTTTTGTACGGGAAGATATTGCGAAAGCAGTTTTAAAACCTGAGTAATAACATAACTCAATTGCTCAAGTATGCTTTCAAGTGAAAACAGCAGAGTGAATACAAAAACAATCATAGTGATTGCTACGCTGATAAACAGCACGCCCGACTTTTTGACAAGGGAGGCAAGCAATCCGTAAATTGTGCAGAAAATTGCCGTAGGCACTACTATGATGTACCATTCTGTTTTTATATCAAAAGAGGTGACAAGACAGTAAAACAGGCTTGAAATCAATGTTATGCAGAGAAGAATGTCAATCGTAAAGCTTGTTTTGTTTTTCACAACAAGTCAACCTCCTCACGATCGGCAAATATACTATAATGCTGAAAATCGTTTGTGTCGGCAACAAAGCTGCTTTCCGTGTTTAGATAGAGTGCGGAAAAATAGTTTAATATATCGCTTTCGCATCTTATCTCAAAAGGATTGCCGTTCCTGTCGCAGGCAAAGCAAATGCCTATGCTCTTAATCATATATCGGCAGACATACATCAGCTTTGCAAAAACAACATCATTTTCGTCTGCATTATCTCCGAAAAAAGGCATTATAAGACAGTTCTTGATTATCGGAACATTCGGTTCTTTTACAATCAGCCCATCGCTTTTTGACGAAAGCTTCCAATGAACATTGCGCAGACTATCACCGTGACGGTATTCACGAAGTTCATAAATTTCGCTGTTGCCTACAGGCTTAGGCTTGTATCCCGTAACCGTGAAATTACTGCTGTCGGGGATAATTTTCGGTTTTTGTTGTTTTGGAAGAACACGAACAAAGCTACGCTTTTTAATCCTGATCGGAAGGAAAAATATACCGAGCATATCGTAAACTTTACCGTTTTTGCATACAATGTCAAGCTGTCCGCAATGCTGTGTAAGACTGTTGCATTGTCTGATTAACGGCTTTGTAAATGTACCCGAAAATCTGATTTTTATGTTTTCGCAAAGATTTGCTGTAAGGTTGGTTGATTTTATATTCAGCGTGAGCATAGGGCAGAAGAGCGGTTTCTTCTTCTTGCCTGATATTGCAATGTAAAACTCATCCTTGATAAAAACATTTTCTTTTGCAAAAATTTCAATATCGGAGCGTACACTCCGTATCATAAAAGGCAGACTCAGCAAAAGCGAGATTATCGGAATTGAAACAACCGTCAGGAACAAAAACCATGAGAACCAGGCGTAATAAAAAATGCTGAACAAAAATGTTCCCGTCAGCAGACAAAGATAAATTATTATGTTCCTTATCATTTTCAAGTCCTCGGCTTTGGAGTTTTTCTGAGAATTTCGTGCAGAATTTCTTCGCTGTTCTTTTTTGATGCAGAGGCTTTTGCGTTGAGAATTATCCTGTGGTTTACGGTGCAGATAAAAATATTCTGCACATCTCTCGGCACAATGTAATCTCTGCCCTCGGCAAATGCAACAGCCTTTGCCATATCGGTAAGTGAAAGCGTTGCTCTCGGGCTTGCACCTCTTGAAAGCAACGGATGCTTTCTTGTTGCCGAAATGAGTGACACAATATATCTTGCCATATCATCGCTGACAAAAACATTCTGAACCTCCGACTGCATTTCAAGAAATTCAATCTTGGACACAATGCAGTTTACTGAGTTAAGGGGATTTTTACCGCTTCTGTTAAGCAGCATTTTACATTCCGCATCGCTGTCGGGATATCCCATTGAAAGCCTTACCGTGAATCGGTCAATCTGTGAATCAGGCAAAAGCTGTGTTCCCGACGCTCCTGTCGGGTTTTGCGTTGCAATAACAGAAAAAGGCTTTTCAAGCTTGAAAGTGTTGCCTTCAACAGTAACCTGCCGTTCTTCCATTGCTTCAAGCAAAGCCGCCTGTGTTCTGCTTGAAGTTCTGTTTAACTCGTCTGCAAGAAAAAGATTACAGAATACAGCGCCTTTGTTGAAAGTGAATTTTCCTGTATCCTTGTTATAGACCGCAAAGCCCGTGATATCTGACGGCAAAGTGTCGGGAGTGAACTGTACTCTGCCGTATTCAAGACCGAGCGCCTTTGAAAACGCAACCGCCATTGTTGTTTTGCCAACGCCCGGAATATCCTCAATAAGAATGTTTCCTCCTGTGAGCAACGCAAGCAGAGTGGTGACAACCGCCCTGTCTTTACCGTTTATTACCTTTTTTACCTCATTGGTTATAAGTTGAAATTTATTCATTATTTGTCCCTTTGTGTTAAAATTTGTTGTTATATTTTTTATACAATAATTGAGTCTGAGCAACGCTCTCTTTAAATTATATTTGATTCGCTTTTTTATTGCAAGTCTTTTTCGTAAAATACAGACCAACTACAGATGTGAAGATATGTTTTTAGGTTATGCAGAATATATGCAAAAAAACGGCAGTCCGTAAAGAATTGCCGTCTGAAAATTAAATTGACAAATAAGAATGAAAGCGTTATCGCTCTTTGTTACCAAGTCTTTGGCAATAAAAAGTAATTTTGTTTCTTCGTACATATATGTACATTTAAATAAAAAAGAAACTAACCGCCCAAAATTCGAACCTTTGGCGGTTAGCTTCTAACCAATACAGTGGAGAACCCGCTTATCGCAAGTATCTCCTTTACTATAATATTATACCACATAAAGAAAAATGTCAAGCATCGTTTTGATACTTGACATTTTTTATTCAACCGAAATTATCTTCCGAGAATTTCTTTTTTCTGCTCATGGTTTTCATCGTACAAAAGGCCGCAGACAGCCATTTTTCTGATGATATTTTTAACGGTGAGGTCAAGACCTGTGTTTTCCGAATAGTCGGCAGGATAGATAAAATCAACTCTGTCTTTCATCAGCAAGTCCTCAACCTTGTTGTCCTTTTTTCGGTAAACCGCAATTGAATACCCGCCGTAGGCTTTCATCATTTTCATACACGGAACATCTGAAAGACCGTCGCCTATGTAAATCATATTGCAGAACGGAACCCGTTTGCTGTCCTCCGGCATTGAACGGTTGAGGTCAACATCATTTGCAACATCAAGAACACCTTTGTTGATTCTGTAAACAAACTGCGTTTTGTTGGTGTAATTTACATCGGTTTTAGGCCATACGGCATTGCCGTTTTCATCGTAAAGAAATTCACACGCAAAAATGCTTTTAAAGTTTTTGCTGATTTCCGTACCTTCAATAATTTCTTTCATACCCGAGGAAATTACATAATGTTCAACCTGCATTCCAAGTTTTTCGCCAAAGTCGGAAATCCTTTTGAACCAATCCTTTACGCCGTCAAAAAACTCAACATTTTTTCCCATTTCAACAAGGTCATTTCGCAAAAGAGGCATATTCCTTTCACGGGACATTTTTACCATTGCGTACATATACGCAAGAATTGAGTCCATATGTTCGCTTTGACCGAGTTCGTTTGAAAATTTCCAGAACTCGTCTTCGGTCATATTAAGACGGGGGATAAAGCTGTAATCCTGCATATCCTTCGTACATAGGGTACGGTCAAAGTCATACATAATCGCTGCAACGGGCATTCTGTTCATAACCGCTCCTTATCCGACTGTGGTCGGCTGTGTGACGCTTTTGGCAGATGTCGAATCTGCCTGAGTTGTTGATTCCTCTTTATATTGTGTAATCTTAATGCTTTTGATAACAATGTTCTTAACGGGAATGTCGTCCTTGTCAACCTTAGCCGAGGCGATTTTGTCAACAACATCCATTCCGTCAATTACCTGTGCAAATACCGTGTAGCCTCTGTCAACCGCATTGTATGCACCGTCAAGATAGGCGTTTCCGCCGTTTTCCTCATACAGCTTTTTAACGCTGTATGGAACGCTGTCGGTATCGTAACAGTTTGTGCCGTTTTTCTCAATGAATGCAGTCAGAAGGTTTGAATCCTTGTAGTTTGCAAGCTGGGTTTTGATAGAATCCCATTGACTTGCAAGATGTTCCCAGCCGCCTTCATTCTTATATGTTTCGGCAGTTTTCTGGTTGATGAAGAATGCACTTTCGTTTGTGTCCGCACCTGTGTTTGACATTGCAACAGCACCTCTGATATTGAAAAGCTTGTCGCAAAATTCATCTTCAAATGCATCGCCGTACGAGCTTGTACCGCAGTAACCGCCGTTGATCATAAAGTCTTTTGTTACTTTGCTGAAAAGTGAATTATTATACTTTCCTGCTTTTGCAAGGTTTACAAAGTTTGTAACGGTCTTTGGTGCCTGTTCGGGGAAAAGTCGCATTGTTATGTCACCGTATGAGGTGTGAACAACTGCGATTGTATCGCCGTTCTTCGGCATATCAAGCTGAAAACCGACAGGGTTTGAATCGTGAATAATGTTCGGATTGATTCCGAGAGTAGCGGTATCAATGCCGATGCTTTTAAGATAGTTCTGTGCGGTAGGTTCATCAGCCGTGCTTACGGCAGTAGTTGCAGGTGTTGTTTCGTCGGGAGTCTGCGAGATTTCAGCCTTCTTGTCACCGCAACCCGAAAATGCCAATGCAGAAACACACATAATTGATGCAACCGATACGGCACACATTTTTTTAAGATTGTAAGTATTCATAGATTTGTTTCCTTCCTGTCAAGCCTCGTTGTTATGTAATGTTTCCAAAAAACAACCTCGGCTCTTCTAATCTGGATTTTATTCTAAAACACACACATTTTTTGTACCATAATCACAAAGTGCATTATGGTACAATCACCCATCGAAAATTTTGCATGGCAAAATTTGAGGGGGATATAAATTCGTATAATAAGCACTCAACAAAAGTTCAGATTTCATCGTACTTTTCGTGCTTATTATATCATAAATGAAATAAAAATGCAAGTTTGCCGCTTTTTATGAAGGAAAGCGTAGCAAATGCAATAAAATTTTTCTGCAAAAAATTGCGTCCGTGTAATAAGACAGAAAACTTTTTCATATGATTTTCTGTAAACCTAAATATGACGGAGGCTTTAAAATGTCAGAATATTTACCCGAAGGAAAACTTATATCCGAACAGGAAAACATAAATATACTTCACTCATTAAAGATGCTTGAGGATGCAAAAAACAGCGAAAAGATTCTTGAGGCAAAGGCTTGTGTATGCGACAGCAGTCACAACCTTATTGTTGACCTTGCAGGCATAAAAGGCATAATTCCGAGGGAGGAGGGTGCAATCGGAATTAAGGACGGCTCTGTTCGTGACATAGCCGTGATTTCAAGGGTTAACCGTCCCGTCTGTTTTGTTGTCACTGACATAACCGAGGACGAAAACGGCAAACCGATTGTAATGCTCTCCCGTGAAAAAGCACAACGCAAATGCCTTGACGCATACATTTCAAGGTTGCGATGCGGAGATATTGTGCCTGCCCGCATAACTCATCTTGAAAACTTCGGTGCATTCGCAGACATAGGCTGCGGAATTGTTGCACTTATGCCCATTGACACAATTTCGGTTTCAAGGATTGAACACCCTGCCGAGAGATTTACTGTAGGAATGGATATCAAAGCTGTTATCAAATCTGTTGAAAACGGTCGTATAAGCCTCAGTCACAAGGAGCTTCTCGGCACATGGGAAGAAAATGCCGAAAGGTTTTGTGCCGGTGAAACCGTGTCGGGAATTATCCGAAGCGTGGAAAACTACGGTGCTTTTGTGGAGCTTACACCAAATCTTGCAGGACTTGCAGAAACAAAAGAGGGAGTCCGTGCAGGTCAGCAGGCAAGCGTTTACATAAAAAGTATCATTCCCGAAAAAATGAAAATCAAACTGATAATTATTGACACCTTTGATTACAAATATAATCCGAAATGCCCAGAATACTATTGCGACAGCGACCGTATCGACCGTTTTGTATATTCACCTGAAAATTGTCGGAAACGGGTTGAAACAATATTCGATACCTAAGTTGACAGAAAAACTCCCGAATGATATTATTTAATTGTGAAATTGAATTATTGTTCGGGAGGTTTAATATGCAGTTTACGACATCCGAGATTATTGTGCTTTTATTTTGTGCAATAACGCTCATTGCCAGCGTTGTCACATTAATAACAGTTCTCAAAAGGAATAATAACAACAGAACGGAGAACGAACTTCAAAGGATATTGCTCAATCAGCAAAGCTTTGCGCAGTCGCAAAATGACAGAGCGGTTCAGCTTGAACAAAGACTTCACAGCTTTTCAGCCGACAATGTTCAGAGCCTTGAAAATATCAGACGCTCGGTTGATGAAAAGCTTGAAAGTATAAGGCGGGAAAATCTCCGTCAGCTTGATGAAATGCGACAGACAGTTGATGAAAAGCTTCAAAAAACACTTGAGGAAAAAATGAATAAGTCTTTTTCGCTTGTCAACGAAAGACTTGAACAGGTTTATAAGGGACTCGGTGAAATGCAAACGCTTGCGGTAGGCGTGGGCGATTTGAAAAAGGTTCTTTCAAATGTCAAAACGAGGGGCATACTCGGCGAAATTCAGCTTGGTGCAATTCTCTCCGAAATCCTTACAAAGGAGCAGTATGAGGAAAATATTGCAACCAAAAAAGGCTCAAAAAATGTTGTTGAGTTTGCAATCAAACTGCCTGCTGACGGTGCCGGTACAGTATATCTGCCTGTTGATTCCAAATTTCCGGGCGATACATATTCTGCTCTCCGTGATGCGGTTGAAAGCTGTGACAAGCAACGCATTGAAGCGGCACAAAAAGCACTTGTTCAGCGTATAAAGGGCGAGGCAAAGGATATTCATGATAAGTACATTGATCCGCCGAACACAACGGAATTTGCAATTATGTTTCTTCCGTTTGAGGGGCTTTACAGCGAGGTTGTCAATATGGGACTTGTTGAAGTCCTTCAGCGTGAGTATAAGGTGAATATTGCAGGTCCGAGTACAATGGCGGCTCTGCTCAATTCGTTGCAAATGGGATTCAAAACCCTTGCCGTGCAAAAGAGAAGTGCAGAGGTTTGGAAAATACTCGGCGGTGTAAAGACCGAGTTCGACAAGTTCAATGATGTGCTTGTAATGACACAGCAAAGACTGGATCAGGCAAACAAGGAACTTGACAAGCTTGTCGGAGTTCGTACCCGTCAAATTCAGCGTCAGCTTAAGGATGTTGAATCGGTTCCCCTGTCAGAACAGAATCTTTTTGAATAAACAAAAAATTAAGGCGAAACAGATTTATGTCTGTTTCGCCTTTGTTGTTATTGCAGATCAACCTTTGTAGTCAATCCATTCGTCGTCAACCCATTCTTGCTTTGTATCGTTCCATCTTCTGTACTGGAGCTGTCCACGACTTCCACGACGCCATTTTCTTACTATAACATCAGCTCTTGGCTGAATAGCAGTTGAATCGGCACCGCTTTCCAAAAATGAACTGTCAGGAGTTGCGGTTTCAATCACTATAACGCTGTCGGGGGTTGAATCTGTTTCTGCTGCACTTGCAACCATAACGGTTCCCTGTGCGATAATTGCTGTCATAATAAATGCTGTAAAAATTTTTGCGGCTTTCTTTTTCATCTGTCATTTCTCCTTTAATACAAGACAGTAACTATATTCGCCGTTCTCAACTTGCTCATAGGGGATAATAATAGAATTGTCGTCTGTATAGACAATGCCTTTCTTTTCATCGTAAGGCTCAAAAATGAGGTGAGTGGTTTTGTCTTTTTCAACATACACATACATATTTGTTTCGTCATATACTTCGACATTATCATTGTATTCACCCGATTCAATGAGATCGGCTACACAATCCTCGTATGTAGTATCCCACCCCGGAATAATCAAAACACAGTATGACGCAAAGAATATCCCAATGGAAAGCAAAATCGCAAAAGCTGTAATAAAAGTATTTTTGATTGTCTGCTTTTTGTTTGGATACAGAATCATTTCCATTCTGTGTATATTCTTTTCGTTCTTTTCAATTGATGCAAAGTTCATTCCGATAAGAGCACTTTTTAGGTTGCACTCATTTTGCTTATCTGAATTCTCTTCTTCATAGCACTTTTTCAGTTCGGTAACAAGTACCTGACCGTAGTTGCACCGTTCATAATCGTCAAGTGCTTTTGTAACACGCTTGTCGCATCTGAGTTCAAGACAAAACGAAAGGTCTTTTTTTAACAAATACACCAGCGGATTCCACCAGAAAATTCCGCAATAAATTTCAGTCAGCAGTTTTATCCATATATCTTTGTTTTTGATATGACAACATTCATGCGTCGCAATAAAATTAAACTCTTCATTCGTAAAAGTTTGGTTTGAAAAAAGAACAACAGGCTTAAAAAATCCGTATGTAACAGGAGATGAGATTGAATCTGAAATCCTGAGTTTAACCATGGATTTTATTTTGCATTGTTTTGCAACAGCGTCAAGCTGAGCCTGTAATTCAGGTTTTGGTTCAATAACCGTTTTCTTCAGAATTTTTATTGCTTTGTGATACTTGTATATCGCCCGAATAATAAGGACTACACTTACCGCAATCCATATTGTGAAAATCAGGTTGAGCCATGTAAACTCTGGCACAAAGAAATTTTTTTTGTCAGGCGTTAATGCGTCAATTACTACAGGATAAAAACTATGATCTGAAATTGTATTTGTAAACCCAAATTCAAACGGCAGAGCCATTCTTGCAAATGTTACAGCATACAATCCCAAAATCGTATAAAGACCGCAGTAATTACAAAAAGCAATCTTTTTTCTGAAAAAGTAAAGCAGCACTATAAAAATGCTGCTTATTGCAATAGAAAACAAGAATGAATAAAAACTTATTTGCATAAATTATTTGCCGAGTTCTTCACGGCGCTTTTTAAGGAGAGCTTCAAGTTCATCAAAAACATCTGAGCTTTCGGTTCTCTCAATAAGCTCTGAGAAGAGAGTCGGAATATCGCTGTCGGCAAAATTCGGTCTGTCCGAAATCTGCTTGATTGCATAAGCGTCCTTTGTCATTGTAGGAACAAAAGTACGGGCATAGTTCTTAGTCATCTGCTTAACGCCAACAACTTTAATCATGTCCTTCTTGAGAAGAGAATTGATAAGAAGGTTAATGTAACTCTTTTTCCATGTTTTGTTTACAGCCTTCTTAACAATTTCTGAGCTTGTGAGTGGTTCATCGAGGTCCCACAATAAGTACATAATTTCTTCTTCACTTTTAGTAAGCATGATATTTACCTCCAAAATTAAGTTTATAAATAATATTAAGCATTTAACTTGCCTTCATTATACTATTTGGTACAGAAAAAGTCAATAAAAATCTTAAAAAATTATGTGATTCAGGATAAAATCAGCCATTTTCGCACATATTGTTAAAAAATGACTATAAAAATGCGGAATGTTGTATATTATAAAAAGCATAATATTATGGTTTATTCACAAAATCCTGAAAAAGCACAACAAGTCACCGCAAAAAATATTGCGATGACTTGTCTTTTTATTGAAAATATTCAATTAAGCTGTTTTTATTCCGAAATCTTTTTCTGTTCCTTTTTATCGTGGATAAGTCTTGCAAGATACACCGCAGGGGTGTCGAGCAGACTTGTGAAAATGTAGATTACATAGCTTGAAAGGAAGATTGAAACGAGTGTTCCGAAATCATAAGTTCCCCAAAACGCAAAAGCGGTGAAAAGGGCTGTGTTAAGAATTTGACTGATGAGCGTTGAACCGTTGTTTCTCAGCCATAAAAATCTTCTCTTGTCACCGAATTTCTTTTCCGTGAACTTCCACCACTTGTGATAGAGCCACACATCAAACAGCTGACTTATCGCATATACAATAAGTGATGCAAAAATCATTCGGGGAGTGTTTGAGAAAACCGCCTTGATTGACGGCATAATCGTGTCGTTCGGACTCGGATTGTAAAGCATCCAGCTTTGTGAAAGCACAAGGAAAAATACCGATGAGAGTATTCCCGTAAGAACCGCCTTGTTGGCGGCTTTTTTGCCCTCACATTCCGAGAGAATGTCCGTAATCAAAAATGTTACCGCAAAAAGCACATTACCGAGAGTCTGTTCCATTGAAAAAGCGTTTACAAGGATTAAAGCCTCAATGTTCGCAAGAATTGTTGCTACGGCTGAAATGCAGTAAAGCCCGGCTTTGCCGAAAAGAGCATAGCCTAAAACTGCCATACCGTATATGAATACCACCGAGAATATAAGCAAAAGTTCATTTATCATATCAGTCACCTACTCCGAAATCCGTGTTGTTAATTAAAATATCCGTTCTTGGGTTATCCTTATATACAGGATAGATCTTCTGCATAAACTCTTTTATGACAGCTTTGTCGGGTTCAACTTCCGTTGTATTGTCACACATAATGTTAACGCAAATTCGTTCAAAATATTTTAATCCCAACTCAATATCCTTTTGCATGGTTTCGGCTGTCTGACCTTTAATTCCGAAAAGAAAATTAGCTTCGTCGAAATTCTCAGCAATAACAGCGGGATTGCTCTCTTTGATTCCTTTTTTCAGAACATTTTCTCTGAAATCGCAGTCAAAGGTTTCAAGACCGAGCTTCATTTTCAAATCAAAATCCGCAAAATCTTTTCTGAGCTGACTGATTTTGTTCCGATAAAGATAATGTGCCTCAAAATGAATGGTATTTATCTTTTTTTCTTTGCACACCTGTTTGATAAAATCAAGTGTTTTTTTGTCAAGCTCAAAAACCGAGCCTGAGTTAATGACCTCAAGGTCACCGAAAATTCCCGTAACTTTTTCAAGCACGGCTTTGTTAAGACGAAAGTTTTCGTCCTCGTCACTGCACCTGTCGGTGTAGTAGTCGCAGAAGATGCATTTTCTGTAAACGCAACCGCTTCCACGCAGAAGAACAATCTCCCGACTGTTCTTTTCATTAATAATACTGTATCTCTCCATACTCTCTTTCCGGCACAAAAAAAGCACCCACACAAAAGAGGGTGCAAAAAGGGCGTAAAAAGCCCTGTGCCTTTCTCCTTAGTTTTGATAGAAGGAGCAGCCTATCGGCGTCCTTCCGGCAGGATGGTTACGAACTGCCACAGAGTATGCTATCACAAATTCCGTTTTATGTCAACTGCAATTTATTATTGCATTATATATGTTTAAGAGGTATAATGAAAAGAAAAAAATAAGTGCAAAGTAACTTTTTGAGTGACTTTGCAGGCTCAAAATTCCATATGGGAAAATTAGCGAATTTTGTCATAAATTCCCGAAAAAAACAGCCTATTTTCTTGTATTTTTTAGTTGACAAAGGGACAAACCTTTTGTATAATAATAAACAGCGTTTTAATATGTGTCTATGCTGTCAAGAGGTGCAGATATGCTTTTTGAGCTTAAATCCGTCTTTCAGAATGACGGTGAAGAAAAACAAGTTGAATATAACCTTGACTTGTCAGGTCTTGATGTTGACGGAGTTTATCCATTCAAAACTCCCGTTGTCGTGACTGCCAAAGCAACAAACAGAGCAAGTTTGATTACTCTTGTAATCAATGCACACTTTGATTACAGCCGTGACTGTGACCGTTGCGGTGAGCCTTATACAAGAGAGATGAATATGAGCTTTGAACACAGGCTTATTCAGACTCTTGCCGATGAGGAAAATGATGACTATATTGAAACACCTGATTTTACACTCGAGCTTGATGATGTTGTAATTTCTGACATTTTTCTTTCGCTCCCGTCAAAGAATCTTTGTAGGGACGATTGCAAAGGTCTGTGTCAGATTTGCGGACAAAACCTCAACAACGGTGAATGTTCCTGTGATAAGCGTCAAACGGATCCAAGACTTGAGATACTTAAACAGTTGATTGACTAAGATAAATTTTGTAAGGAGGTTTTTGTAATGGCAGTACCCAAGAACAAAACATCACACGCAAGAAAGAGCTCAAGACGTTCAACAGTATGGAAGATTAATGCTCCTGAACTTACTGCTTGTCCTAACTGCGGTGAATTAACAGCAGCTCATAAGGCTTGCACAAACTGTGGTATGTACAACGGCAGACAGGTTGTTGTAAAGAAAGACGAACAGTAATTTTTATTACAAACATTACGGGCGGCAGTTATCTGTTCGCCCTTTTGTTTTGCAAATTTTACCGTATATCCAAAAACAATTTGCAAACCTGTTGATTAAAAACGGTATTTTGTGTAGAATAAAAGTGTATGTAAAAATGTTTTGCGAGGTGAAGGTGTGGCTGTTAAAATTTTTGATGTCACAACCGGCAGTCATGCCGACAAAGCAGGGATAAAAAAAGGGGAAACCCTACTTTCAATCAATTCAAACGAGATTGTCGATGTTCTTGATTACCGATTCTATCAGGTAAACCGCAAGCTTACTCTTGAGGTTGCGGATGAGGACAAAAATGTTCGTACCATAGAAATGACCAAGGGAGAATATGAGGAAATCGGTCTTGAGTTTGAAACCTATCTTATGGACAAACAGCATTCGTGCCGTAATAAGTGCATTTTCTGCTTTATTGACCAGCTTCCGAAGGGAATGCGTGAGTCGCTCTATTTTAAGGATGACGACAGCCGACTTTCGTTTTTGTTCGGCAACTATATCACGCTGACAAATATTACAGAGCACGAAATTGACCGAATTATAAAAATGCACATAAGCCCGATTAATGTGTCGGTTCACACAACAAACCCCGAGCTTCGTTGTAAGATGATGAATAACCGCTTTGCAGGCGATACATTGAAATATCTCAAACGCTTTGCAGATGCAGGAATAACGCTTAACTGTCAGATTGTTTCCTGTCCCGGAATTAATGACGGTGACGAGCTTGTCAGAACATTGACCGATCTTGAAAACCTCGGTGTTAATATGACTGCGATTGTTCCTGTCGGACTTACACGCTACCGTGAAAACCTTTATCCGCTTGTTCCTTATAATAAGGAAACGGCAGGGCAGACAATTGATATAATTGAAAAAATGGGTGATGAGTGCGTCAAAAAGCACGGTAGACGAATTTTCTTTCCGGGTGATGAATTTTACCTCCTTGCCGAAAGAGAAATCCCGTCACCTGAATTTTACGAGGACTTTTCCGCTCTTGAGGACGGAATCGGTATGATTGCGTATCTGACCGATGATGTCAGCTGGAAGCTTGAAGAGCTTGATGCAGACGAAAGCCTTTGCCATAAGGTAACAATTGCCTGCGGCGAGGGAGTGTTTCCGTACATGAAGCGGATTATGTCGATGATTAACGAAAAATTCCCGAATATAACTATAAATACAAGGGCGATTAAGAACAACTTTTTCGGCGGCGGAGTAAATGTATCGGGACTTGTCACAGGCGGTGATCTTATTGATCAGCTCCGTGACGATGACCTTGGTGACAGGCTTATTATCACGTCATCAATGCTCCGTTTTGAAAACGATTTGTTTCTTGATGATGTTTCAACAGATGATGTTGAACGGGAACTCGGTGTAACTCTTGTTCCCGTCAATAACAACGGAAACGACCTTGTAGAGGCTGTAATTGCAGGAAAGGACTGATAAGATGAACAAACCCGTAATTGCCGTTGTCGGCAGACCAAATGTGGGAAAGTCAACGCTTTTCAATAAACTCATCGGTCAGAGATTGTCAATTGTTGACGATACTCCCGGTGTTACCCGTGACAGAATATACGGTGAGGTGGAATGGTGCGGAAAAACTGCCTTTATTGTTGACACAGGCGGTATTGAACCGAAATCAGATGATATTATTCTTGTGCAGATGCGCCGTCAGGCTCAGCTTGCAATCGACACGGCTAATGTTATTATTCTTGTAACAGACTGCAAGTCGGGCATGGTTGCAACGGATATGGATGTTGCACAGATGCTCCAGAAGTCGGGCAAGCCTGTTGTGCTTTGTGTAAACAAGTGCGACACACTCGGCGAACCGTCACCTGAATTCTATGAGTTTTATAATCTCGGTTTAGGCGATCCTATCGAGGTTTCAGCCGTTCACGGTTACGGTACGGGCGACCTTTTGGACAAGGCTTTTTCAAGCTTTGATTATGATGAAAATGCGGAAGATGACGACACAATCATCAATGTTGCGGTAATCGGCAAGCCGAACGCAGGCAAGTCATCTCTTGTAAACAAAATTACAAACGAGGAACGCTGTATTGTGTCTGATATAGCAGGCACAACCCGTGACACAATCGATACGCTTGTTGAAAATAAGTACGGAAAGTTTAACTTTACCGATACCGCAGGACTTCGCCGTCAGAGCAAAATCTATGATAATATCGAAAAATACAGTATTATCCGTGCAAAAATGGCTATTGAACGCAGTGATGTGTGCGTTATTATGATTGATGCGACAGAGGGCGTTACAGAACAGGATACCAAGGTTGCAGGTCTTGCGCATGAGGCAGGCAGAGCGTGTATAATTGCCGTAAACAAGTGGGACGCTGTCGAAAAAAACGATAAGACAATGCAGGAGTTCCGCAAAAAGCTTGACGCAGATTTTGCGTTTATGTCATATGCGCCAAAGGTATTTATTTCCGCAAAAACAGGTATGCGTATCGACAGGCTGTTTGAATATATCATAAGCTGTAATGACAGCGCAAACCGCAGAATCAGAACAGGTATGCTCAACGAACTTCTTGCTCAGGCTACAACAAGAGTTCAACCGCCGTCGGACAAGGGTAAGCGACTTAAAATTTTCTATATGACTCAGGCTTCCGTAAAACCGCCGACATTCGTTTTCTTCTGCAACAATGCACAGCTTTTCCACTTCTCATATCAGCGTTATCTTGAAAACAGAATCCGTGAGGCTTTTGCTCTTGAGGGTACGCCGATCAAAATTGTGGTAAGAGAGAGAGGAGAAAAGTAATGGAGCATATTTCGGCAATTTTGGCAAACTGCTGGTGGATGATTCTGCTTTCGGCATTGATTGCGTATCTTCTCGGCAGTATCAACACGGCTGTTCTTGTCACAGGCATTGTGACAAAGGGCAAAAAGGATATCCGTCAAATGGGCAGCGGCAATGCAGGCTTTACAAATGTACTGCGCAGTGTCGGTAAAGTTCCGGCAATCATCACCATTGTGTGTGACGCACTGAAGTGTATTATCGCCGTGCTTATCGGAGGTTTCATCTTCTCGTTTGCATCGGTTGCATTTCAGGGTGAAAGCCCTGTTTTTATAAACGAGCTTATCAACTGCGGAAAATATGTTGCAGGTATTTTCTGTATTCTCGGACATTCATACCCCGTGTATTTTCACTTTAAGGGCGGCAAGGGTGTTGTAACCGCCGCCGCTCTTATGCTGACAGAGGATTGGCGTGTGTTCATCGCAATTATTGTAACTTTTCTTATTATCTTCCTCTGCTCAAAAATTATATCACTTGCAAGTGTTCTCTGTGCGATTCTCTATGCGCCTTACACCTTTGCAATGACATTTATCTTTGACTTCATAATTTACAAGGATTATTCTCTTACATATGTAATCTTCTCAACTGCGGCGGCTCTTTTAATCGGCGTTTTCGTTCTTGTAAAGCACAAAGAAAACATCAAAAGACTTCTTAAAGGTGAAGAAAAGAAAATTACAGCCAAAAAATGACGGCAGTATTGACCGAAAAGTGATTTGGTTGTACAATAACTTTGATATGATATTTGTTATATTTTAAATATTTCTGATACGGAAAATAAATTATATTGAGAGGTTGAATTAAAATGTCAGATTGTATTTTCTGCAAAATCGTTGACGGTTCAATTCCGTCAAAAAAAGTTTATGAAGACGAAAAAATTCTCGCTTTCTATGATCTTGAACCACAGGCTCCCGTTCATGTGCTTGTAATTCCAAAGGAACACATCTGCTGTGCAGACGCAGTTAATGAGGAAAATGTCGGCAATATTGCTCACATTTTCACTAAAATTCCCGAAATTACAAAATCACTCGGACTTACAAACGGCTACCGTATTGTAAATAACTGCGGTGAGGACGGCTGTCAGAGCGTAAAGCATATGCATTTCCACATCCTCGGCGGCAAAAAGCTCAACGGCACAATGGCATAAGAAGGGACTGCAATAATGGATACATATAAGATTAATATTGAAGGACTTGACAGAGAACTCAGAAAATTCCCTGTAAACGATAAGCTTGATATTGCCGCATTTATTATGTTTGGTGACATTGAGATGACAGAGGTTGCCGCAAGAGAACTCCTCAAGCGTGTTCCCGAACACGATGTTGTTGTGACTGCTGAAGCAAAGGGTATTCCGCTTTGCTATGAAATGGCTCGTCAGGGCTGCAGAAACTATGTTGTCGCAAGAAAAAGCGTTAAGGTTTATATGGGCAATCCTATCGGAGTGACCGTTAATTCAATCACAACAAAAAACGAACAGAAACTCTACCTCGGCGAAGATGATGTAAATCTTCTCAACGGCAAGAGAGTTCTTCTTGTTGATGATGTAATTTCAACAGGCGAAAGTCTTCACGCTCTTGAAACGCTCGTTGAAAAAACAGGCGCAAATATCGTTGGCAGGGCATCAGTCCTTGCCGAAGGTGACGCTAAGGACAGAGATGACATTATATTCCTCAGCGAACTCCCGCTTTTCTTTAAGTAATACTGAGTAATTATAAAATCAAATTTAAACAGCTGTTGAAGTGTGCAGATTATACCGTCCGCATATTTTGACGGCTGTTTTCCTTTTTTATACCATAGATATAAAGTGTAAAAATTAAAGTGTAGAAATTGTTCAACTTATAAATGATTGAATAGAAACAGTGGTGAATAGGTAATTTAATGAGAAGAGATAGCAGCAAAATCAACAAAAATAAAAATATTTTTAAAAAATAATATTTATATTGACAAATAAAATTCTATATGATATTATAAAAATACCAAAAATGATATACTTGAAGTAATAAAAATAACCAAATAAATAATAAAAGGAGATGCCATTATGAAAAAAGTATGTTTATGCCTTGCTTTTGTGTTGGCAGCGGTATGTATTCTATGTTCCTGCTCTGATTTACCTGCACCAAGTACCTCTGAAACCGTGAATCCTTCCGTAGATGTTACTTTGAAAAAGTGGGAAGATTGCGGAGCGAGTATTGATAAAGCGGAAGAAATTTCCGGAATTAAGTTTGGCGAAAGTTTGAAAAATATTGTAAGTGTAAGAGCTATTCCATACACGGCGATCGAAGTGGTTTGTTCGTTAGATAAATCTGCCTCTGACAATACTGTGACCTTGCGCAAGGCTGTCAGCTATGCTGTAAAAAACAGTGAAAATCTCAGCGGAGTCAATACAAACGGACTTTCTCCCACAATGGCGACTTTTGAAATTAAGGGTGCGAATTTTGTAAATGAAAAAGGTAAAACTGTAATAGGAGAATATAATGATAACAATTATAAATATTCTTTTTATTGCAAAAAAGGATTGAATGGTAACCGAGTGTATAATTATATTAAAAAAATGATTACTGAATAAGGATTGATTTTTATGAAACGGCTGTTTGGACTTATAGGATTTACTTTCCTGTTTGTCCTTTCAGCCGTTTTTTATTCGGATTTTAATGAAATTGTCTTTGCGATTATCGGCTCGTTAGGAGTGTTATCCGTTGCAGTAGGTATATTCGTAATTATTTCAAAGAAAAATAAATCATTCGGCAAGTCGCTGTGCGTATTTGCTTTTGCCGTAATATATTCTGCGGGCAATATGATCGCCTATTCCGAATATATTAACAACACGATTATAAATAAATATTCCGATAAAGAAATTACAGCAAGCGGATATATCTGTGATGAAATCATCACCACCGATTCATCATGCAGTTTCGTAATCAAAACCGACAAAATCAACGGTCAGCCGTCAGATGCGAAAATTCAAATTATTTCGTACTCAAATGTTGACGCAGAGCCTTTTGAAAAGGTCAACTTCACGGCTCTTACATACAAGAATAATGTAAACTCACAGATCAGTCACGGAATTTTTCTGAAAGCATATTCCTATGACGGCTTCAAAATTGATGCGACAGGGGAGAAAGTGTTTGATTTATATTCATTTGCCGTTGAGGTTAGAATGACAATGAAAAATTCCCTTGATATGCTGTTGCCGGAGGATTATTCAACGCTCTGCCGTGCCGTTCTTTTGGGTGAGAAAACAGCTCTTGATTCAAGCGTTAAAGATGATTTTTCATTGACAGGCACTTCGTTTTTAATAGTGGTTTCGGGAATGCATCTTGTTATAATCACTTCGTTTGTATTGTTCTTGGTAAGAAAATTAACAAAAAACAGATTTTTAATAACAGGTTTTACCACATTCACGGTTATTGCTTTTATGGCTGTAACGGGCTTTGCACATTCGGTTGTCCGTGCCGGAATTATGATGATAATTGTGTCGCTTGCATCGTCAAATCTCAGAATAGCCGACTCGCTGAATAACCTTGGTTTTGCCGCAATTGTTCTGACAGCTTTCAACCCATATGCGGTAGCCGATATCGGTATGTTGCTTTCATTTTCGGCAACGACTGGTATAATTCTGTGGTCAAAACCGATTGAACGCTCTGTGCTGAGATTCTTTCATTACAATAACAAGCGTAAGAACGATTTTGTCGGAACGGTTGTCTATTATATCAAAAGGCTGTTTAAAATCTGCGTAAATATGCTGTCGGTTTCAGTATCTGCATTTCTGTGGATTTTGCCGATAACCGCCGTTGCGTTTAACAGAATTTCCCCGACAGTCATACTTGTTTCTCTGTTATGTGAACCGTTTGTTTCGGCACTTTTGGTGTGTTCTCTGTTGTGTTCGGTACTTTTTATTTGCCCGTTTATATCATTTTTTGCATACCCGTTTGGTCTCGTTTCGGGATTATGCTCAAAGGCAATTTTGTGGTTGGTTTCAACTTTTTCACAACTCCCATTCAGCACAATTAAAACCCATTCGCTCTATTGGTTTGTGTGGATAGGTGTCAGCGTACTTCTCGCAATTGGCGGATTGTTTGTAATAAATCGAAAATTCTATGTCAAAATTTCTGTTTCGGTATCAATTTCAGTCCTCGTAATCGGAGCGTCGCTCAATGTGCTTTTAACAGCCGATAACGGTGAAATGAAAATCTATAATGTCGGCAACGGTGTTTTTGCAACAGTCAACTGCCCCGACAGCTGTTCGGTGATTTCATGCGGAGGCAACAGAGCAAGCGCAGATGATGTGACAGCCGATATCAGCGAAAGATACTCAGATATTGAATATATGATAATTCCAAATCAGAATAATAAATATTCTTCTCTTGAACGCTTTGCGGTCACAAAATTTGACTTAAATAATATTTTGGTATATGATAATGACATTAAAAAGCAAAATCTTTTGAACGCTTTTGACGGTAACAGCCGACAGACTTTCGGCGGAAACAATCATTTTACGCTGAATCTTTCCGATACGGTGACGGATGAGGTAATCTGCGTTGATAACACAATGTTTCAGTTCATAAAAGGGAAAAATATGACTGTATTGTTTGTGCCGACAGATGCTGATCTTTCAAATCTGCCCGAAAAGTATCGCAATCCCGATTGTTTGCTGATTGATTCCGTCCCCGAAAATTTTGATTTGATATCATGCAATACCGTGATATTTTCGGGATCGGAAAAGCAGTTTAAGAAAAATTATGATTCTATTAAAGAAATAAGTTCAACCGTTATTTCAACATCTGAAAGAAACATAACGGTCAATCTGAACGGAGGATAAAATGCCGCGCATCACCGAAGCAGACCTGAAAAAACAAATTAAAAACAAAAGCTTTTCGCCTGTGTACCTCATCTACGGTTCGGAGCAGATGTTTGTCAAAAGTTATACAAAAAAGCTTTGTGAGGCTGTTGCAGGCAAAAATCCGTCCGATTTCAATTATCATACATTCAGCGGTGACATTGATTTTCAGGAACTTGCCGCATCCCTGCAAATAATGCCGTTTATGGCGGAACGCAACTGTGTTGTTGTGACCGACATTTACTTTGATAATATGGTGAAGGATCGGCTTGATACTCTTAAAGAGCTTACAAGCAGAGCATGGGACGGTACGGTTCTCATAATTTCAATGCCGACTTATGTTCCGTCAAAGAATAAAACTTCTTTTACCGCTCTTATAAAGCGTGTTGAAAAAATCGGCAGCGTCTGCTGTTTTGAAAAAATCAATTCACAAATTATCGAAAAGTATGTTGCAAAGTGGGCAAACGAAAACGGCAAGCTGATTTCACACCTCAATGCATCAAAGATTATTTCAAATGTCGGTGATGACCTCAATCTTCTGAAAAACGAGGTCAACAAAATTGCCGCATATGCAAAGGGTGAAGAAATTACCGACCGTGACATCGACCTTTTGTCAACCGTAAACCTTGAAGCAAGAACATATGATATGGCTGACGATGTTATTAACGGCAGAGGTGACAGAGCGTTCAGAAAGCTCGACACACTTTTCTGTCAGCGGGAAGAACCGATTAACATTCTCTATGCACTTTCATCCGCCTATGTCGATGCATATCGTATGCGTGTTGCAGATGAATGCTCAGTCAGTAAAGAAACCGTGGCAAAAGATTTTGCCTATAAAAATCGTGCGTTTGTGTTAAACAGGGCGAGAACTTCAGTTTCAAGGACTTCAACCGAGGCGCTTCGGAAAAGCCTTGATGTGCTTGTTGAAACAGACGAAAAGCTGAAATCAGTTTCTGTTAATCAAAGATTTTTAATTGAACAGCTTATTTCCCGTTTGCTTTTGATTGCAAAGGAGGGCAGAATCTAATGCTCAAAATCCGTGAGGCTGTCATAGTTGAGGGTAGATATGACAAGATAAAGCTTTCATCAATTGTAGATGCTCCGATAATCGAAACCAACGGTTTCCGTGTTTTTTCCGACAAAGAAAAGCAGTCGCTTATCCGCAAAATTGCCGAAACAAGGGGAATACTCATAATGACCGACAGCGACGGTGCAGGTTTTGTAATAAGGAATTTTCTTAAAGGCTCGGTCGATAATTCAAAAATTAAAAATTGCTATATTCCTCAAATCAAAGGCAAGGAAAAACGCAAGGCAAAAGGCGGTAAAGAGGGGCTTTTGGGTGTTGAAGGTGTCAGCGATGAGGTTATAATAAATGCAATCCGTAAAAGCGGTGCCGAGATAATCGGCGAAGAAAATAATATTCCCGAAAGGAAAATTACTAAAGCCGATCTATTTGTCCTCGGACTTACGGGAACTGAAAATTCAGAAATAAACCGCAAGAAGATTCTTAAAAAACTCGGTCTGCCGTCATATCTTTCAACAAACGCATTTTTGACCGCAATCAACTGTCTTTATTCTTTTGAAGAACTAAAAGAGATGCTCTGACAAAATAAAAAATTCATAGGTTAAATAAATCACCTGTTTCGGCAAAAACTAAAACAGGTGATTTCTTATGAAAAAAAGTTTACGGTTGCGTAACGATTGCATTCTCTTTTCAATAGGCGGAGCAGGCTACGCTCTGCTTGAAATTTTGTGGCGGAGAAAAACTCATTGGTCAATGGCGGTCACGGGCGGAACTGCGTTTGTGTCGCTTTTCAGATTTTACAAGCGCTTTTCAAAAATGAATATGCTGCAAAAATGCATATCGGGAAGTGCGATAATTACCGCACTTGAATACTGCTGCGGCTGTGTTGTCAATCTGAAATTCAGGCTTAATGTCTGGGATTATTCAAACTGCCGATTTAATTTAAAAGGGCAGATTTGCCCGTTTTACAGCACCTTGTGGGCATTTCTTTGTATCCCCGTCAGCGCATTATGCACTTCTCTCTGCAAAAAAATACAGTAAAAAAACAGGAGCGGTAAGGAAAATACTGCTCCTGTTATATTTTATTTATTCAGACTTTTTGTTCTCGCTTTTTTCATCGGATTCGTTTTCTTCGGAAGTGTCGTTTTTCTTGACAACAACCCGTAAAATACGCTGATCCTTAACCTCCATAATGGTAAACTTAAAGCCGTCGGCCTCAATGTTGTCACGCTTGTGGGGAATTGTTCCTGCGTGTTCAAGAATATATCCGCCGACCGTTACGCTGTCACATTCAAGACTGTCCTCGTCCATATCAAACAGACCGAGCATATCTTCAAGCTCCATATCACCGTTTACAAGGAACTCGCCCTTGCCGATTTTGTAGTAGTTATGCTCAATTTCCTCGTCCTCGTCCCATATTTCACCGACAATTTCTTCAAGCAAATCCTCCATTGTAACAATACCGAGTGTTCCGCCGTATTCATCCGTAACTACCGCAAGATGAATTTTTGTGCGTTTGAATGCATTAAGGATTTTTGAAAGCTGTTGTGTTTTAAACACGAAGTAAGGCGGCTGCATAAGCTCCTTAACATCGGGTGCTTTACCGTCTGCAAGTCGTTCAAGATAATCTCTTGTATGGAGAATGCCGACAACATGGTCAACCGTGCCTTCGTACACGGGAATTCTTGAATATCGGTTTTCAATGATGATATTCTTGATTTTTTCAGGCGAGTCATCAACGCTGATAAATGTGATGTCAACCCTCGGAGTGAGAATTTCCTCGGCAGTAGTTTCGTCAAAGTCAAGTGCGGAGCGAACCATCTCGCTTTCGCTCTCTTCAAGAACGCCTTCTTCCTCAATGCTCTCAACAATGTATTTAAGCTCATTTTCAGTAACTGACGGAGCGTCACCGCTGCTGCCTGCAATCTTTAAGGCAATCATTTTGAATCGTGTGAAAATCCACACAAGCGGTGTAAGAAGTGTCATAAGTCCTCTGAGCAATCCGGCTGTTTTGAGTGAAAAGGCATCGCAATGTTCCTTTGCAAGACATTTCGGCACAATCTCACCGAATGTCAGAACAAGAAAAGTTGTTGCACCCGTTGCAATTGCCGAGCCTGCGTCACCGAAAAGATTCATACACAGCACAGTCGCAATTGAAGAACAGCTCAGGTTTACAACATTGTTGCAAATGAGAATTGTTGTAAGGGCATTGTCGAAATGCTCGATTATGTAGAGCGCTGCTGCCGCTTTTTTGTTGCCGTCATCCTTGTAACGCTGAACACGCACCTTGTTTACAAACGAAAATGCAGTTTCAATCGCCGAAAAGAACGCCGAAAGCAAAATAAGGACTAAAATGACAACACCCATAATTATGTCAGATGTCAACTGAATATCACTCCATAACAACTTCCGACAGGTTCTGTCGGAATAATATTTCTTTAATACTACTATAATTCTTTTAAATAATTATTACTTATTAGAAATAAAGAAATAAAATTATTGAAATAATTTTGCTGTAATGGTATAATAAGCACTAAAGGCTTTTTACAATTGAACAATGTGGCTTGTGCGTCTTATTTTTTGGTATGCATACATTTTGCTTGCAATTTCGGTGAAACTATTCTCGGAGGTGCATACAATGCCACAAAAATCAAAATCTTCAAAAGTCTCATCAAAAAAAGGGAACTATGTTAAAAATCCTGCACCGGATGACGATCCGCAAAAGCTTGCAAACGACAGCCCCATAAGTGAAGAACAAACAGACCGAATCGGCGAAACAGGTTCTGTTCTCACAACTCATAAGGACTGTGTGCTGCATTGCCTGACGATTATCGGTCAGATTGAAGGTCATTACATTCTTTCGCAACAAAACAAAACCACAAAATACGAGCATGTCATCCCTCTGCTTGTTTCAGTTGAGGAGGACGAAAGAATTGACGGACTGCTTGTGCTGATTAACACAGTCGGCGGAGATGTTGAGGCAGGTCTTGCAATTGCCGAGGTGATTTCGGGAATGAAAAAGCCGACCGTTTCCATCGTACTGGGCGGAGGTCATTCAATAGGAATTCCGCTTGCTGTTGCGGCAAAGAAAAGCTTTATCGCAAAGAGTGCGTCAATGACGGTTCATCCCGTCAGAACAACAGGACTCACACTCGGAGTTCCGCAGACCTTTGAATATTTTCAGCGTATGCAGGACAGAATCACAACCTTTGTTGCCGAAAATTCCAATATTACAAAAGACCGTTATAATCAGCTTGTGCTTAACACGGGTGAGCTTGTAATGGATATCGGAACTATTCTTGAGGGAGAAGAGGCTGTTGAAGAAGGCTTGATTGACGAGGTCGGAACAGTTTCCGACGCAATTGACGCTCTTTATGATTTGATTAAAGAAAGCAAAGAGAGCAAGCCGAAGTCTGCAAAATCACGCTCAAAAAAGCAGGAAAAATAATTTCGGGCGTTTTGCCCGAATACATATATATTGTGACGCTTATGATTTGTATGAAATCTTAATTATGCCAACCCATACGGCTTTTCAGCGTACAAATAACAAAGAAGATTCGTAAAAATTATTTTTTGGAGGGAATACATAATTATGTCAATTTTAGATGCTATTATTCAGGGTGTTGTTCAGGGACTTACCGAATTTTTGCCCGTATCAAGCAGCGGCCACCTCGCAATCACACAGCACATTCTCGGTGCAGGCACAGGCGAAAGCAATCTTTTCTTTAATGTAATGCTCCATGTCGGCACACTTGTTGCCGTTGTTGCATTCTACCACAAACTTGTGTGGGATCTTATCAAAGAATTTTTCCTTATGCTCAAGGATATTTTCACAGGCAAGTTCAAATGGAGCAAAATGAATTACAACCGTAATCTCGTTGTAATGCTCATCATCGGTCTTATACCGCTGTTCTTGCTTTTTCTGCCGATTCCCGGAACAGATATGAAACTCAAGGACCTTGCAGACCGGCTTTCTGCAAGTCCTGTTCTCATAGTAACTGCCTGTTCGCTCATTCTTACAAGCGTACTTTTAACAATCGGTATTATCCGTAACCGCAAGAGTGTTGCTTCAACTCACAAACATCTTGCAACAAAGAGCAATGCAAAGGCAACAAGAGATAATTTTAATGTTGTTGACGCAATCCTTGTCGGTGTAACACAGGTTTGTGCCGCACTCCTTCCGGGACTTTCCCGTTCAGGCTCAACACTTTCGGTCGGTGAGATGAGAGGAATCTCAAAGCAGAAGGCACTTGACTACACATTCGTACTCGGTATCCCGTCAATCCTTGCGGCGGCACTTCTTGAGGGTGTGGATGCAATCAAGTCACCCGAAGGTTTAAGCAATATTGAATTTATTCCGCTGATTATCGGAATGGCAGTTTCAGCAGTTGTAGGCTATCTTGCAATCGTAATTTTCAAGTGGTTCCTGAAATCCGACAAAATGGAAATTTTCGTAATCTACACAGCGGTTGTCGGTGTTGCATTTATTGTAATTTCAATCATCGAAATGAACACGGGCGTAAACCTTTTCACAGGTGCGCCAATTGCATAAATTTTAAATGGAGTGATTTTATTGGCAGCTAACAAAAAAACAGCTGACAAAACTAAAAATACTGCGTCGGGAAGAAAAAAGACTTCTTCAAAAACCTCATCAAAAGGTGCAAAAACTGCAAGCAGAACCAAAGCATCCGCTGTTCCGAAAAGGAGCAGCGGACTTTCGCCGCGTGTAAGGGCAATCCTCTATGCCGCCGTTGCGGCTGTTTTTGTCTGCATAATTTTCATAAAAGGTTCAAATGTCTGGACAATGATACGCAGTTTCTTTTTCGGAGTTCTCGGATTCGGGATTTTTCTTGTTCCCGTAACGCTTTTTTATTTGTGTGTCATGACCGAAAAGGAGAAACAGGTTGCACGCTATAAGCTGAAGCTTTTCCTTTGTGTTGTCATAATTCTGTTTATCGGGGCGTTGATTTACGCAGGCAGCGGTGCAAAATATTCTGATATGAACTTTTTTGCTTGTCTTGGCAATCTGTTCAAGGATGCCTCCGACACCTCAAGGTATATGACTTTCGATTGCGGAATAATCGGCGGATTGCTCGGCTATCCGCTTGTTGTCCTGTTCGGCAGTACAGCCGCACTTTTTACAAGCTTTGTTGTAACAGCCGCACTTATCCTTATTGTTGCGAACATTTCTATTAAAGATATGACAGCGGCGGCGTCAAGGACAGCCGTACATATCCGTGAAGCAGGTGAGGAGAGGGCAAGAGTTCGCAGAGAACGCAGAGAAGAAAACCGTGAGAGAAAGCTTGCCGAAAGAGGCGATATCGACATTGCGCTTGAAGGCGAAAACAGAAAGTCCTCGGGAAGTTTTATTGACATTCCGCTTGATGACAAAAAGACAAAGGTCAAGAAAGCAAAGTCGGCAGTAAACGGAATTGACACGGATATTGCCGATTCAAAGGAAGAAAATGCCGCAGACAAGGATCTGTCACAGGATCTCATCAACATAATCAATCGTGCAAGCAAGCCTATGGGCAAAAGTGCCGACAATACAGTTTCTGCAATTGCAGAGGATATCTCAAACGAAAAGTCAGCTTCTAAGGCTGAACAGACAGAGGTCAAGCCTGATGCCGAAACTGAGAACATCGTCAAAAAAGCACTTCTCAAAAGCAAAAAAGACAACAGCGAGGAGGCCGGCGACGAAATTGCGGAACAGCTTGACAGAGCTGTTCGTTCCGATAATTCTCAAAAAGAAGAAAAGAAGTATCAGTTACCACCGATTCAGTTGCTCAAACCAAAGCTAAATTCCGATGACAGCGATGCAATGGAAGAAATGCAGAATAATGCCAAAAAGCTTATTGATACCCTCACAAGCTTTGGTGTAAAGGCAAGCATTGTAAACATCTGCCGAGGTCCGTCTGTAACACGCTATGAGTTACAGCCTGCCCCCGGTGTTAAAATCAGCAAAATTACAAATCTCTCCGATGATATCGCACTCAGCCTTGCCGCAAACGGTGTTCGTATTGAAGCGCCTATTCCGGGTAAGGCGGCAGTCGGAATTGAAGTTCCGAACAAGGTTGTAAGCATGGTAACAATGCGTGAATTGATTGATTCGGATAAGTTCAGAAACAGCAAGAGTAAGCTCACAACCGTTCTCGGCAGAGATATCTCGGGTGAAATTGTTGTTACCGATCTTGCAAAAATGCCGCACTTGCTCATTGCAGGTACAACCGGTTCGGGTAAATCCGTATGTGTAAACTCAATTCTTATGAGTATTCTCTACAAGGCAACTCCGGATGAAGTAAAGCTTTTGCTTATTGACCCGAAAATGGTTGAATTTTCAAAATACAAGGGTATTCCGCATTTGCTCATTCCCGTAGTATCCGATGCCAAAAAGGCGGCGGGTGCGCTTGCATGGGCAGTAAACGAAATGCTCCAGAGATATAAAATTTTCTCCGAATACGATTGTAAGGATATTGATTCATATAATTCTCTTATCGAAAAAAATATGAATTATATGGAGAAAAATCCACCTGTTGTTAATGAAGAGGGAGAAGAGGTTCAGCCTGTTCTTGAAGTCAACGGACTTCCCGTTGCCAAAGAAAAAATGAGCCGTGTTGTAATTGCAATTGACGAGCTTGCCGATTTGATGATGGCGGCTCCGAGCGAGGTTGAGGACTCAATCTGCCGACTTGCTCAGATGGCTCGTGCCGCAGGTATGCACCTTATCCTTGCAACCCAAAGACCTACCGTTAATGTAATCACAGGTCTTATCAAGGCGAATGTACCGAGCCGTATTTCACTCAAGGTAAGTTCAAACACAGACTCCCGTACAATTCTTGATACAGGCGGTGGTGAAAAGCTCATCGGCCGAGGCGATATGCTGTTTTTGCCTGTAGGCGCTCCAAAGCCTATTCGTGTTCAGGGCTGCTATGCTTCCGATGAAGAAATCGAGGGTGTAACCCACTACATAAAGAAAGCATATTCGGCTCAGTATAATTCTGAAATCGAAGAAAAAATTAAAAGAATTGCTGCAGAAGAAATTGCTCAGGGCAAAAAATCGGGTGATTCAGATTCATCATCTGACGAAGGTCTTGATATTGACAGCAAAATGGAAGAGGCAATCAAGTGCGTAATTGAAGCAGGACAGGCATCAACCTCACTCTTGCAGAGAAGACTCAAGGTCGGCTACGCAAGAGCAGGCAGAATGATTGACGATATGGAACAAATGGGAGTTGTAGGCCCTCATCAGGGTTCAAAACCGAGAGATGTTCTCATGACCTACAACGAATGGCTCGAACGCAGAAATGCACTTGAAAACAGAGCCGATTAATAAATAAAGGAGGGTTCAATATGGCTTTTTTACCGATGAACGCAAAAGAAATGCGTGATCGAGGTTGGAGCGAAGTCGATTTTGTATATGTTTGCGGTGACAGCTATGTTGACCATCCGTCATTCGGTGCGGCAATAATCACGAGAGTTCTTGAGGATTGCGGTTACAAAACAGCATTCCTTGCACAACCTAATTGGAAAAATGATGATGATTTTACACAGTTCGGAAAACCAAGGCTCGGTTTTATGGTGTCGGCAGGCAACATTGACAGTATGGTTGCCCACTACACGGTTGCAAAGCGTAAAAGACATGATGATGCCTATACGGCAGGCGGTAAAAACGGCAGGCGTCCCGACAGAGCCGTCACCGTTTACTGCAACATAATCAGAAAGCTATATCCCGATTCTCCCATTATAATCGGAGGTCTTGAGGCATCACTCAGAAGATTTGCTCATTATGATTATTGGAAAAACGAGGTAATGCCCTCAATTATTTTCGACAGCAAGGCAGATTTGCTTGTGTACGGAATGGGCGAGCTGCAGACAATTGAAATTGCAAAAAGACTTTCCGAGGGTTATCCTGTTGAATCTCTTTACGACATCAGAGGTGTTTGCTATAAAATTCGTACAGACGATTATGTGCCAAAGTCGGTTGTCGAACTTCCAAGCTACGAGCGTGTAAAAGAGGACAAGCGTGACTATGCAATTGCATCACGCAGGGAGCTTGAGGAGGCTGATGCAGTAAGGGGCAAAACCCTCATTCAAAGGCACGGAAAGTATATTCTTGTGCAGAATCCTCCGATGCAGCCGCTTGACACAAAACAGCTTGATTATGTCTATTCTCTGCCGTATGAGCGTTGGTATCCAAAGTGTTATGAAAGTCTTGGCGGCGTACCCGGTATAAACGAGGTACTGTTTTCAATCACACACAACCGTGGTTGTTTCGGCGCTTGTAATTTCTGCTCACTTGCTTTTCATCAGGGTAGAGCGGTAACCGTCAGAAGTGAAAAGAGTATTATTGAGGAGGCTGAAAGTTTTCTTGATAATCCACGATTCAAGGGTTACATAAGCGATGTCGGAGGACCTACCGCAAACTTCAGACTTCCGTCATGTGAAAAGCAGAAAAAACTTGGACTTTGTAAAAACAGAAGATGTCTTGCACCGACACCTTGTCCTAATATGCAGGTGTCGCACACGGAATATCTTGATATTCTGCGAAAGCTGAGAAATCTCAAGGGCATTAAAAAGGTGTTTATCCGCAGCGGAATCCGTTTTGATTACCTTATTGAAGATGAAAATGACGAATTTTTCCGTGAACTCGTAAAGTATCACATCAGCGGTCAGCTGAGAGTTGCCCCCGAGCATTGTTCGGCGGCGGTTCTCGACAAAATGGGCAAGCCGCATATTGAAAGCTACAAGCGTTTTTGTAAGATGTTCTACGATTTTACGGGCAAGGAAAGTAAAGACCAGTATGTCGTGCCGTATCTGATGAGCTCACACCCAGGTTCAACACTTTCGGATGCCGTAGAACTTGCACTTTTCTGCAAGCGTGAAAACATTCACCCAAAACAGGTTCAGGACTTCTATCCGACTCCGGGTACAATTTCAACGAGTATGTTCTATACGGAGCTTGATCCGTACACTCTAAAAGAGGTTTATGTTCCGAAGTCTGAAAATGAAAAGGCAATGCAAAGGGCGTTGTTGCAGTATTTCATTCCCGAAAACAAACCGCTTGTAATCAAAGCACTCATCAAAGCCGGCAGACGGGATTTAATCGGTAACGATAAAAAATGTCTTGTAACTCCGATGGCGGGACAAACACAGGGCGGTTATTCAAAACAGAACAACAACCGCAATTCGCAGAATCAGAAGGGAAGAGGCAAAAACGGCAAAGATAAGTTCGCAAAGTACAGACGAAAAAACAAAAAGAAATAAAATCTTTTTCATACTGAAAATATCGGTATGCGTACTTTTTATTGCCTGTGTACTGCTTGTTTCATTCGGAAAACCTCTCGGAATTCCCGATTGGAACGATGTCTATACATTTTTCGGAATTTCAGCCGATATGGAGTCCGATTTTTCTGCTTCCTTTATCAATGTCGGTTCGGCTGATTGTACGCTGATTAAATGCGGAGATAAAAGCGTGCTGATTGACGGAGGAACAAATCTTGTGACCGATAAAATTACTGCCTATCTCAAACGCAGTTCGGTAACTCATCTTGATGCCGTAATCGTGTCACACCCCGACAGCGACCACATCGGTTCGCTGCCCGATATCATAGATGAATTCGGTACGGATGTTGTTTATTTCGGAAAATATTCCGACAGCCACAAAACACCCGAATACGAAAGGCTTGTTAATTCTATAAAAGAAAATAATATAAAAACCGTAATTCCGGTTTCAGACAAACCCGTTGAAATCGGAAATATGACCTTTAAATTTTATCAACCCGAAAAGAACTTCGGCAACACAAACGATAATTCGCTTGTAACAATGCTTCAATATGACGAAAAGCGATTTCTTTTTACAGGCGATATTTCGTCAAAAAGGGAAGAATCAGTGGTTAATTCCGACAAAGAATTAAAATGTGATGTTCTCAAGGTTGCACACCACGGCAGTAAGTATTCTTCAAGTGAAGATTTTCTTGCAAAGGCAAGCCCCGAAACCGCTGTAATAAGCGTTTCGGCTGACGATACGGCACTTCCCGATTACTATATAACAGCCTTGCTTAACAGCATGTGTAAAAATGTTTATCGGACAGACAGCGATAAAACCGTTATGATAACAGTCGAAAACGGTGAGATTTGCACCAAAACTCATGCCTGAAAGGTTGACTATAAATTAAATAATGTTATAATATTATTGTTTAACTGACAAAAATCGAAAGGAATTTTTAAATATGGGAGTATATGAAGAACTCGTAGCCAGAGGACTTATCGCTCAGGTTACGGACGAAGAAGAAATCAGAGAGCTTGTAAACAGCGGTAAGGCCACATTCTATATCGGCTTTGACCCGACAGCCGACAGCCTCCATGTAGGTCACTTTATGGCTCTTTGCCTTATGAAAAGACTTCAGATGGCAGGCAACAAGCCAATTGCACTCGTAGGCGGCGGCACAGGTATGATCGGTGATCCGTCAGGCAGAACAGATATGCGTCAGATGATGACAAAGGAAACAATTCAGCACAATGTTGACTGTTTCAAAAAGCAGATGAGCCGTTTTATCGACTTTTCTGATGGCAAGGCTCTTCTTGTAAATAACGCAGACTGGCTTCTTGACCTTAACTATGTTGAACTTCTCCGTGATGTAGGCGCTTGCTTCAGCGTTAACAATATGCTTCGTGCAGAGTGCTACAAGCAGAGAATGGAAAAGGGACTCAGCTTCCTTGAATTTAACTATATGATTATGCAGTCATACGACTTCTATGCTCTCTATCAGAAGTACGGCTGTAATATGCAGTTCGGCGGCGACGACCAGTGGAGCAATATGCTCGGCGGTACAGAGCTTATCAGAAGAAAGCTCGGCAAGAACGCATATGCAATGACAATCAACCTTCTCCTCAACTCAGAGGGTAAGAAAATGGGTAAAACCCAGTCGGGTGCAGTATGGCTTTCAGCCGAAAAGACAAGCCCCTACGATTTCTACCAGTATTGGAGAAATGTTGATGACGGCGATGTAATCAAGTGCCTTAAAATGCTCACATTCCTTCCGCTTGAAGAAATTGATGAGCTTGCAAAGCTTGAGGGCAGTGAAATCAACAAAGCAAAAGAAATTCTTGCTCATGAGCTTACAGAGCTTGTTCACGGCAAAGAGGAGGCTGACAAGGCTCAGGAGGCTGCAAGAGCAATCTTCAGCAACAAGACAAATACTGACAATATGCCTTCAACAACTCTTACAGAGGCTGATTTTGCAGACGGCGAAATCGGAATTCTTGACCTCATGAAGAAGTGCGGACTCATTCCTTCAAACGGTGAGGGCAGAAGACTTATTCAGCAGGGCGGTGTTTCTGTTGACGATGAAAAGGTAACAGATGTTTACGCAAAGGTTGTAAAGTCTGATTTTGAAAAAGGCTATGTTGTAATCAAAAAGGGTAAAAAGGTTTACCATAAGGCAATTCTTGGCTGATTTTGAAAATTAAATAAAGGGGATTAGGGCAAAATGAAAAAGTTTTTTTCGGAGTTTAAGGAATTCATAATGCGTGGAAATGTGCTTGATCTCGCAGTCGGCGTTATCATCGGTGCGGCTTTTCAGGCAATTGTAACTTCTCTCACAAGCGACATCATTTCGCCGATTCTCGGTATTTTCGGCGGTGTCAACTTTGACCAGTTTCAGGTTACAATCAACGGTGCAACAATTATGTACGGTAAGTTTATCACAGCGGTAATCAACTTCCTGATTATGGCTTTCGTAATCTTCCTTATCGTAAAGCTTGTCAACAAGGTTATGTCACTCGGCAAAAAAACTGAACCCGAAGAAGCTTCCACAACGAAGAAGTGTCCGTTCTGTTTCAGTGATATTGATATCAAAGCCACAAAATGTCCCCATTGCACAGGCGATATCATCGACCTTGCAGAAAAAACAGACGACAAAAAATAATATCGCTGTTACATAAACAGATATTACACAACTTAACAACCAACAAAAAAGCCACAGTAGAAAGTTAAAATCTACTGTGGCTTTTTAAATTGAAAATTATGATTGAGCGTAACATTGTTACCGTCTGCACAATTTTATATTAAAATACCAAAAACAAAAATACAATTCCGCAGAGGATTGCTATTGCTGCGCCGACTATGACATCACGCACATAATGCACTCCTGCGCACACTCTTGACACGGAAATCATAACCGCAATGAAGAGGTATGCAATCCCTGCCCACACATTGAACCGCAAAATTGCCATTGCAATGATGAATGCGCTTGCGGTGTGGCGGCTTGGCATACTGTCGGGCTTGCAGTCCTTTGCAAAAACAGGCGCAACTCCGTACCGCACATACGGGCGTTCTTCTTTTATGATAATTCGCAGAAGTGTTATTCCCAAAAACACCCCCGCAGGCACAGTCAGCGACTTTAAAAACAAATCTTTTTGCCACAAAAATGTATATACAAGCAAAATCGGATAGCTTGCAAATACTGTCAGCGGAAAAATTTTATATACGAATTTCAACACATTTTTTGCGGATTTGTTATTCTTGAAGAAATCGGTCAGTTTAATATATTGTTTACGGCTAATTTTCTACATCTCCCGGAGCTTTTTACACTCCGATTTTAACATAACAGTTACACTATTTCAACATTATATTTATCAAACCAGTAGTCAAGTTCGATTATATACGCAAGAATCTGCGGTGCTTTCATCAGTTGACCGTACCACGGATTTGTGATTTTATCGGGATTTTCAATGATATCTTCAATCCCTTTTCGGTCAAGCAGTTCGTTTAGAATTGAACGCTTTTTAAGAATTTTTCTAACCCGTTTTACACACTCATTGAAGTAAATCGGATTGTGCGTTTTCGGGTACGGGCTTTTCTTTCGCCAGCAAATTTCTTCGGGCAGAATATCCTCAAAAGCCTTTCGCACAATTCCCTTTTCGCGGTTGCCCCATGCCTTTAATTCCCACGGCATATTGTACGCATATTCAACAAGTCTGTAATCGCAGAACGGCACTCTCACCTCAAGTCCGCTGAACATTGAGCATCTGTCTTTTCGCTCAAGCAGACATTGCATAAACCAGTAAAAATTCAGGTAGAACATCTCTCGCATTCGCCTGTCAAGGTCGGTGTCACTTTTAAGCTTTGGGGCAAGGCTGATTGTGTCAAGATACCTTTGTCTGACATACTCTTCGCCGTTTTTCAGCACACCGTCCTTGAGAATGCTCCTGCGAATATCCTGACTTTTTGACCACGGAAAACAATCCTCAAAAAGTATTTCATGGTTGTGATACCACGGATATCCGCCGAAAAGTTCATCGGCACATTCTCCCGAAAGTGCAACGGTGTAGTTTTGCTTAATTTCTTTGCAGAAGAGCAAAAGTGACGAGTCAACATCGACATACCCCGGCAAATCCCTTGCCTGAACACTTTCATAAAGTGCGTCGCACACAAGCGTGTTGTCAAGGACAATTTCCCTGTGCTTTGTGTCGGCATTTTTTGACATCATCGAAATAAATTCGTAGTCGGGAGTAGGCTGAAAATTGCTCTTCTGAAAATATTTTTCGTTGTCACGGTATTCAACCGAGTAGGTGTTGATTTTGCCGAGTTTGTGTTCCTTGTTGTACATTGATGCGGTCTTGACAATTATACTGCTGTCAAGCCCTCCCGAAAGGAAAAAGCACAGCGGAACATCACTCACAAGCTGTCGCTGAATTGCATCAGTCAGCAGATATCTCGTCTTTTCAATGGTAGTTACTTCGTTGTCTGTATGCTCTTTTGCGTCAACGGTGTAGTATTTTTTTCGGCGAAGCTTTGAGTGCCTATACATTGCACATTCGCCCGGATTAAGTTCAAATACTCCCTTGAAAACTCCGAACGAAGGCGTTCTTGCAGGTCCTAAAAAGAAAATTTCATTGAGTCCCTGTTCGTCAATTTGAGGCTTTACAACCTTGCTTGCAAGCAACGCTTTTATTTCTGACGCAAACAGCAAGCCACCGTTGTATTCGTAGTAAAACAGAGGCTTAACGCCGATTCTGTCCCTACACAAAAACAGCGATTTGTCGCTTGTGTTGTAGATTGCAAAGGCGAAAATTCCGTTCAGCTTTTTACAGCAGTCCGCACCGTATTTAATGTACGATTTCAGCACAACCTCCGTGTCGCTGTGACCTCTGAAATGAAAACCCGATGCTTTCAGCTCCTCACGAAGCTCGGCTGTGTTATAGAGTTCGCCGTTATAGACAATGACATAGGTCGTGTCCTTGTGACGAACCGACATCGGTTGTTTGCCGTTTTCACGGTCAATTACAACAAGCCGCCTGTGCATAAGCGCCGCCCCTCGGTTAATGTACAAACCATTTTCGTCAGGACCTCGCCTGTCAAGCGTTTCAGACATTCTGTTGAGCAAATCTATTCTTTCGCTCATATCCTGTGAGTGGTCAATCCATCCTGCTATTCCGCACATAAAGTAACCTCCGTCAATTTTGTTTGTAATTTTTGAGTGAATATAAAAAGCATAAAGCGGTAAAAAGCAAAGCCGCTCCCGAAAGGACAGTTCCTCCGAAAAAACTGAAATTTTCAACCGTTGATGTTGAAAAAACATCGGTTGTGACGGAGAAAAGTTCTATTCCTAAATGCGTAAGCAATGCGGTGATAAATCCTTGTAAAATTCTGCAAAAGAAAAATAACAGTTTATTCACCTTAATATCTCCAAGTGCCGAGAAAATCTGAAAATGTACGCAAAGTCCGCCGAATCCTGCCGAAAATGCAACAACCTCAATCGGCAAATCTTTAGATACCGCAGTAACCGCATTGCAAACTTCCGTGAGTATCAAAAACGGTTTTTGAATATTTTCATCTGTAATGTGTGAGCAGAAAATCTCAGTAAATGCCGAAAACAGCACCACAAATGCGCAGATTGCAAACATTCCCCTTGCACCGTCAAGGACAGACTTTACAAGTGCGTCACCTTTTTGCGGAGTGCTTATTAATATTTCCGAATTAGAATTATCATCAAGTTTGTTTCTGCAAACGAATTTTAAAGCAAATCCAAGTATAAAAACCGAGATGCATTGGGCGGCAAATATAATAAACCCGACTTCAATGCTCGAATAAAGCTGTGCACCGATAAAATTCACAAGAAACCCCGGTCCCGAACACACCAAAAACAGACCTGCCCGTTTACACTCACTTTCACTTGTCACACCTTTTTTATAAAGCGAATTTACCGTCTTTGCACCAACGGGATAACCTCCGACAAGGGAGAGAATTATTGCCGATGCAAAGCAACCGTCAAGTCCGAAAAGCGGTTTTGTCAGCCATGAAAGATGTCTGCCGATTTTTTCTGCAAGACCGCTATCTGTAATATATGAGGCAAGCACCATGAAAGGGAAAAGTGACGGTACAAGCGTTGAAAGGCACAAGCCTATGCCGTTTTCAGCACCCTTTGAACATTCTTTTGAAAACAAAAGAGCCGTAATGCATAAAAGAAAAATTCCGATTGCTTTAAAAATATTCACCGCCTTTACGGCACTTTTACTCAGGAACATATTAATCACCAATTAATATATATGACGGCAGTTGCATAAAAATAAATGAGAAACGAAAACAGGGGAGATTTTTTTGCCAAAGAAGAAACGAATTGCCGATAAAAACGAAAGATTGCCTTCTCCGATGTTCGATATGGGAACAATGCCGTATATAGAGATGCTCGGGAACCGCAGAATAACCGTTGAGGGTTCAACGGGGATTTTGCTCTATGACAGCGAAAGCATAAAAATTAATACCTGCAAAACCGTAATTTCATTTTGCGGGAGAGGAATGACATTGAAGTGCATCTCAAGCTCCTGCGTTGAAATTGAAGGCTTTGTAACCGACATCAACTTTCTTTCGTGAGGTGAAACTATGCTCCTTAAAATAATACGCTTTCTCAGAGGAAGTGTGGACTTTACCGCAAGCGGAAAATTTCCCGAAAGATTTATGAATATAACCGCAAAGAACGGTGTGAATCTCTGGAATCCCGTTCCGAAAAAGAACGCAATATCAGCCTCAATGTACCTTTCCGACTACAAAAAAATTAGAATTCTTGCACGCAAATCAAGGGTTAAAACAAGAATAACAGCCAAACACGGACTGCCGTTTATTATTAACCGCTATAAGAAGAGAACAGGACTTTTTGCAGGTGCGGTATGCGGAATTATTCTCTGTATTTTTCTTTCAAATTTTATCTGGTCGGTAAAAATTTCGGGTACAGAGGAAATCAGCAATACATATCTTGAATCGTTACTTGGTGATAACGGGATTTCTGTCGGTGTGTGGAAAAACAATCTCGATACAGAACAGATAGAACGCAATATTCAGCTGAAATGTGACGATATCCGCTGGATGAGCATAAACATAACGGGCAGTCTTGTCACGGTTGAAGTTAAGGAAACCTACAAAAAGCCGAAGCTTGACACCTCAAAAAATCCTTGCAATGTAAAAGCGGTTAAGGACGGAGTCATAACACGGATTCAGGCATATAACGGCAGACCTGTTGTTACAAAGGGCAGCGGAGTTGTGAACGGTCAGATTCTTGTCAGCGGTCTTGACGAAACCAAGCAGGGCGATATGCGTTACTTGAGAGCAAACGCAAAGGTTTATGCCGACATTACCGAACAGCAAACGCTTTCAATTCCGAAAAAAGTAACCTACAGTTACGCTGACGAAAATTATGTTGACAGAAAAAATTTCAGATTTTTATGGCTTGATTTTCCCTGTAACCTTGCCTTTGAAAACTACGACAATTTTGTGAGTACAGTTCACGGAGAAAATCTGTTTATAAATGATGTTGTTCTGCCGGTAGGACTTAAAATCAGAACCGACCGTGAACTTGTAACAACCGAAAACTCTGTAAGTAAAAACAAGGCTGAGGAGATTGCAAAGGCTGATTGTATTCTCTATGAGATTTTTACAAAGAATAAAAGCGAAGTTATTTCAAAACAAATTTCCGTTAAAGAAAATAAAGGTAGCTACAGGGTGACAACAGATTATATTTTTAACGAAAATATTGCAGATCAGGTTGATTTTGATGTGACAGAATAGAAAAGTTGTGTTATAATCAATTTGTATGTTTTGCTTTGAACGACTGAAATTTTGCAATCGGACACAAACGGAGGGATAACTATGAGAATTTTATGTATAGGTGATGTTGTAGGCAGTATCGGTTGTGAATTTCTTCGCAACAATCTTCCCACGCTCAAAAAGGTGAAAGGCGTTGATTTTGTAATCTGCAACGGTGAAAATTCAGCTGACGGCAACGGACTGACTCCCGTGTCTGCAAAGCATCTTTTTGACAGCGGAGTTGACGCAATTACACTCGGCAACCATTCTTTCCGCAGAAAAGAAGTCTATGAATGCCTCGACTCAAATCCCTTCATTGTCAGACCCGCTAATTTTCCCGAAAATTCAACACCCGGCAAAGGTATAATTAATGTTGACACAGGGCGAAGAATTGTGTCGATTATAAATATTATGGGTAATTCCTATATGGATAACAACCTGAATTGCGCTTTTGAATGTGTAGATAAAATGATTAAACAGGCTGAAAGCAAAATCATAATTGTTGATTTTCACGCAGAGGCAACGGGTGAAAAAAGGGCAATGGGTTATTACCTTGACGGCAGAGTTTCCGCAATGTTCGGAACACACACCCATGTTCAGACCTCGGACGCACAGGTTCTCCCGAAGGGAACCGGCTACATAACCGACACGGGAATGACGGGTACAATCCATTCCGTTCTCGGTGTAAAGAGTGAAATTATAATTGCAAAGCTGAAAAATAAGCTTCCGCAGCGCTTTGACCTTGCAAGCGGAGAATGCAAAATGGAATGTACGCTTTTTGATGTTGATGACAAAAGCGGAAAGTGCGTTTCAGCCGAGTCAATGCGTATTGAATAACACAAATCAGCATAAAGTAAATTGTTTCCAATTGTCAAAAAATATGAAACAATCCCGATTAAGTCGGCTTTTTTTGCAGATAATTAGTGTATTATACTATTGCAAAAAACAAGCTGATAATGTATAATGTTATAATGTGAATTATTGTAAAACTGCGTTTGTCGGTGTAAAATCGGCTTATGCAGTTGATTAAGAAATGTACATTAAAAGGATGTGCCTAAATGATAAACGGACAAATTCTCAAACAGGCTGTTATTTCGGGTGCGAATAATATTTCAAACCAAAAAAACAGTATAAATGATCTTAATATTTTCCCTGTACCCGACGGAGACACAGGTACAAATATGTCAATGACAGTCAATGCGGCTGTTGCAGCGCTTGAAGATTTTGACGGTACCTGTGCAGGTGATGCCGCAGGTATCACAGCGTCTGCAATGCTCCGTGGAGCAAGAGGCAATTCGGGTGTTATCACTTCACTAATCTTCCGTGGCTTTGCCCAGGGACTTAAAGACATTGAAGAAGTTGACGGCAAAAATCTTGCCGCAGCACTCGGAATCGGTGTTGACGCCGCTTACAAGGCTGTTATGAAACCGACAGAGGGAACAATTCTCACGGTTGCAAGAATGGCTTATGAGGCAGGTATCGAAGCTGCTAAGTATGACAGAGATGTTGTGTCTGTATGGCAGACAATCGTTGACAAGGCTAACGAGGCGCTTGCAATCACTCCTCAGCTTTTGCCTGTGCTAAAAAAGGCAGGCGTTGTTGACGCAGGCGGTAAGGGCCTTTGCGTAATCTTTGAGGGTATGCTCTCTGTAATTAAGAACGGCATTATGATTGAAGCTGACGATGACACAGCTCCTGCAACCGTCAGCACATTTGAAAGTGCCGCCGCCGAATTTGACTATGACATCAGATTCACATATTGCACAGAGTTCATCGTTGGCAGAAATGCCGAGATTGAAACCGAAATCGGCGAGCTTCGCAGTTATCTTGAATCAATTGGTGATTGCGTAGTTGTTGTAAATGATGATGAGATTATCAAGGTTCATGTTCATACGGAACAGCCGGGCAATGCTCTTTCAAAAGGACTTGAGTTCGGTCAGCTTCTCACGGTTAAGGTTGAGAATATGAAGGAACAGCACAAGAATGTCAAGTCAACAAAGAAAAAGGCTGAAAAGGAAAAGTTTGTTCCCGCAGAACCTGAAAACGATTTCGGCTTTGTTGCAGTTGCCGCAGGTAACGGTCTTAAAGACCTTTTTAAGGACCTCGGTTGTGACAATGTTGTTTCGGGCGGTCAGAGTATGAACCCGAGTACAGACGATATCTATGAGGCAATTATGGCAACTCCTGCCAAGAATGTTCTCGTTCTTCCAAACAATAAAAACATCATTCTTGCCGCAGAACAGACAATCCCGATGGTAAAAGACAGAAATGTCATCATTGTTCCGACAAGAACAATTCCGCAGGGTATGACGGCAATGCTCAACTTTGATCCCGAGATTTCTGCCGAAAGCAACGCACAGCTTATGACGGACGCACTTGCGTCTGTGGGCACAGGTCTTGTAACCTTTGCCGCAAGAAGCAGTGAATTTGGCGGTAAAAAAATCAAAGAGGGCGACATTATCGCTCTTGAAAACGGCAGGCTTACAATCACAGAAAAGAGCACAGTTAAGGCTCTTGTCAAGCTTGCAAAGGATATGGTCAGCCGTGACACTTCATTCATTACTCTTATCTATGGTGAGGATGTAAGTGAGGAAGAGGCAGAAAAGGCATACGGAGAGCTTCGTGAAAAGTTCGGTTCAAGAACCGATATTACTCTTGTAAAGGGCGACCAGCCTGTTTACTACTTTATTCTCAGCGTAGAATAAGCATTTAAATCGGATTTTTTCAGGGAGCATAATTTTTAAGGTTATGCTCCCGTTTTGTATAACGGAGGTGCGGTATGACATCACTTTATAAAACTCCCGTTACAAATTTGAACGGAATAGGTGAAAAGCGTGTCGCACTTTTTGCAAGACTCGGGATTAAAAGCGTTGGAGATTTGATTAATTTCTATCCACGCACATACGAGGATTGGAGCAACATCAAGCATATTGACGAGCTTGAATACGGTGAAACCGTCTGCATAAAGGCTGTTGTCGCAACATCTGTAAATGATACCCGAATAAGCGGCGGAAGAATTATTTCCAAAACCGCAGTCTATGATGAAACGGGTTCAATTCAGCTTGTGTTTTTTAACAATAAATACATCAGCTCAATGCTCAGACAGGGCGGAGAATATTTCTTTTACGGAAAAATCTCATCCGACAGCTACGGAATGCAGATTGTATCTCCGACTTTTGCTCCTGCTGTCAAGGGAACGCAAATCCGTCCGATTTACAGACAAACAGCAGGACTTCCGAGTAAATCGGTTGAATCAGCCGTACGACAGGCACTTTCAATGCTGCCGTCAAAAATTAAGGATCCTTTGCCCGATGCCATAAGAGAAAGATTTGACCTTTGCTCACTCAGACAGGCGTTGTTTGATATTCACTTTCCGAAGAACCGCCAACAGCTTGAAGCAGCCCGAAAAAGGCTTGTTACCGAAGAGCTTGTTGTGCTGAACCTCGGAATGAGAAATCTGCGTGACCACAGCAGAGGAGTAACCTCTCTTGAAATCACAAAGGATTATTCAAAAGAATTTGAATCGCTTTTGCCGTTCACAATGACAAATGCCCAAAAACGGGCGGTGTCGGACTGCATAAACGATATAATCAACAAATCATCTCCGCTGAACCGACTTGTTCAGGGCGATGTAGGTTCGGGCAAAACGGCTGTGGCAGCCTCGGTCTGCTACACGGTTGCCAAAAACGGATTTCAGACCGCATTTATGGCGCCGACTGAAATCCTTGCCCGACAACATTACAAAACATTTCAAAAGCTTTTTGAAAATACGGATATCAAGGTTGGTCTGCTGACAGGCACACTCAGGGAATCCGAAAAAAAACAAATCAGAAAATCACTTGCAGACGGTTCGATTGATATGGTAATCGGAACACACGCTCTCATTACCGATAAAACCGAGTTTAAAAATCTTGCGCTTGCCGTAACCGACGAACAGCACAGATTCGGCGTTGCACAAAGAGCAAAGCTTCTCGGCAAGGGCAACAATCCGCATCTGCTTGTTATGAGTGCCACTCCGATTCCGAGAACACTCGGACTTATCATTTTCGGCGACCTCGACATTTCAATAATTGACGAACTTCCGCCGTCAAGAAAACCCGTGAAAACCGTGTTGCGAACTTCTGCAATGCGTGGCGGAGTGTATGACTTTATCCGCAGTGAAGTAAAACACGGCAGACAGGCGTATATAGTTTGTCCCCTTGTTGAAGAAGGCGAGCTTGACGATGTTGCGTCAGCCGAAGAATATGCCGCAGATTTGATGTTGCGGGAATTTCCTGACATAGCAGTCGGCATAGTTCACGGACAGATGAAGTCTGATGAAAAAGACGAGGTTATGCGTAAGTTTGTCGAGAATGAGTATTCCGTTCTTGTTGCCACAACGGTAATAGAAGTCGGCGTTGATGTTCCGAATGCTACGGTTATTGTGATTGAAAATGCCGAAAGATTCGGACTTTCACAGCTTCATCAGCTGAGAGGAAGGGTTGGCAGAGGCAGTTCGCAGTCCTATTGTATTCTCATCAGCGACAAGGGCAGTAAGACAACAAGAGAACGGCTTGAGGTCATGTGTTCAACGAACAATGGTTTTGTCATTGCCGATGAAGATTTGAAAATGAGAGGCCCCGGCGACTTTTTCGGTCACAGACAGCATGGACTTCCGCAGATGTCGATTGCCGATTTTGCCGACACAAAAAGCCTTGAACTATCTCAAAAAATTGCAGACTGCATAATGGATCGTTACGGCGATATCCGAAACGATGAAATACGATTGTTAAAAGCAGAGGTAGACCGCCTGTTTGAGCGTGGCGGACAAAATGCTTTAAACTGAAAAACTATAAATGGGAGAATTAAGTAAATGAGAAAAACCATAACCAAAACACTTTCACTTCTCTGTATGCTTTGCATCATTATCTGTTCCGCTTTCACATCGGCAGAGGCTGCGTCCTATCCTAATGATGTAAAAACCGAGTCGGACTCAATCCTTCTTGTAAATATGGATTCGGGTCAGACCGTGTATGAAAAAGACGCCGACTCAAAGCGTTACCCTGCGTCAACAACAAAAATTATGACCTACATAATTGCGGTTGAAAACATAGCCGATCTTGATAATACAAAAATTCCGATTAAGCAGTCGGTTCTTGATGTTCTCAAAAACACAGGCAGTTCCCTTGCGAATGTTGAAAATCATGTCGGCAAGAGTATGACTGCAATCGATTTGCTTTACAGCATGATGGTTCCCTCGGGTAATGATGCCGCAATGGTGCTTGCCGATTATATCGGTGAAGGCAATGTTGATAACTTTGTCAAGCTGATGAATGAAAAAGCAAAGGAGCTCGGTTGTGAAAACACTCATTTTGCAAATCCTGACGGACTTCACGATCCCGACCACTACACAACCGCCCGTGATATGTACAAAATCACAACCTATGCGCTCACTCTTCCTCGCTTTGAAGAAATCACAAATACCTGTACATACACTTGTGACGGTGACGATACAGCCCTTGTAACAACCAACTACCTCATTGATGCCAACCGTGGCGGTGAGTATTACTATATGTACGCAAAGGGCATCAAAACGGGTACGACTAACGAGGCAGGCAGATGTCTTGTAACGACAGCGTCGGCAGACGGCTATTCATATATGGCAATTCTCCTTCATGCACCGTATGAGGAAGGTGTGACCGAGGACTACGCAACAATGACCGATGCGGCAGACCTTTTCCGCTGGGCATTGACAAGTCTTGAAATGAACACTGTTGCCACCTCGTCAAAGCCGCTTTGTGAAGTAAAGGTTAACCTTGCATGGGGCAAAAGCAGTACATTGCTTTATCCCGAAACCGACCTCAGTGCAATTGTTCCGAAAGACTGCACAGATGAGAATATAATTATTGAACAGGATGTTCCCGAAAGCGTTGACGCACCGCTTGACAAAGGCTCGGTAGTCGGCAAGGCAACAATCTATTACAAAGCAGATGCAAACAGCGAAAAGCAGAAGCTTGCCGAGGTTAATGTTGTTGCAGGCGAAAAGATTGAACGCAGCGGAATTCTCTATGTGTTCAACATCATCGGCACAGTATTTCAGTCCTATTGGTTTATCGTGATTATCGCTCTTATCATTCTCGTTCTTATCATTTACCTTATTATTTCAAAAATTCACGGTAAGCGTAAAAGAAAGAAGAGAAATGTTAAGCATTACCGCAATCTCTGATGCAATAAAAGTGTAATTAAATTGTAAATTTTCTATACTTGAAATTTGAAAACGGTATGTTATAATTATTTTAGGGAATAATTATTCGGAGGTTTTCATATGAAGTGTCCATATTGCAGTTATGAAGAAAGCAAGGTTATCGACTCTCGTTCTGCCGATGACGGCGAAAGAATCCGCAGAAGAAGAGAGTGCCTGAGATGCGGCAAACGCTTTACCACACATGAGGTGATTGAAACTGTTCCGATAATTGTTGTTAAGCGTGATAAATCCCGTGAGGTTTTTGACCGCAACAAGCTTACAGGCGGAATTCTCCGTGCCTGTGAGAAGCGTCCCGTTTCAATTGAACAGATTGAAAATATGGTCAATGATATTGAGGCTCAGCTTCAGTCAAGCCTTGACCGTGAAATCACTTCAAAGCAAATCGGTGAGCTTGCAATGGATCAGCTCAAGAATATTGACGAGGTTTCATATGTACGTTTTGCGTCTGTTTATCGCCAGTTCAAGGATATTAACACCTTTATGGACGAACTCAATAAGCTTCTTACTGAAAAGAAATAGTTTCTTATAAAGAATAATTCCGATACTGTACAGCCTTTCTCGGTTGTACAGTATTTTTTTTGCGATGTACCGCAACTCTCCGTTCGTGCAGATAGTTTGCAATATCAAAAACATACTATGCCCGAGCGTAAGTATAGCGATTGCTTTTGCAATTTTAAATAGAGGAGTTCATCGGATGCCCACAAGTAACAGCAGAATATTTAAGCTAAGAGTGTTGTACGGAAAGCAACCTATGCAGTTAATTAAAAATTATACGAAAAAATCAAAAATGCCTCTTGACTTAAAGTCAACTTTAGGGTGTAATATATTCCTGTAAAGTAAAAAACAAACTGAAAAATAGTAAAAATTCTGAAACAAAGGAGATTTACAATGGCAAAGTTAATTGCATTTTATTCACGAGCAGATGAAAATTATTTCGGCGGTCAGTACCGCTATGTAAAAGTCGGCAACACCGAAAAGGTTGCAAAAATGATTTCAGACCTCACAGGAGCCGATATGTTTAAAATTGAGCAGAAAGTTCCGTATTCCGCAAACTACAAGGAATGTGTTGCTCAGTCGGTTAAAGACCTTAAATCAAAGGCAAGACCCGAACTTGTTTCATTGCCGAATCTTGACGATTACGATGAAATTTATCTCGGCTATCCAAACTACTGCGGAACAATGCCTATGGCGGTTTATACTTTCCTTGAAGCATTTGATTTTACGGGCAAAACAATTCATCCGTTCTGCACTCACGAGGGAAGCGGACTTTCAAACACAGTCAATGATATTAAAAATACTGCCAAAGGTGCAACCGTAACAAACGGACTTCCCTTGTTCGGAAGTGATGCCGATAAGGCAGAAGGCATTGTTAATGATTGGATTAAAAAATTTAATTACACAAGGAGATAATATTATGAAAATTGCAGACAAGGATGAATTTGAAAAGCATAATGTATTCGGCACAGGCACTCCCAACACAGCTTATGCAAAGTATTTTATCGGAGAGTCATACCTAAATCCACTCACAAAGCCCGAGGACGGACTTCACCTTTTAAATGTAACATTTGAACCTGGTTGCCGTAACAACTGGCACATTCACCACGCAAAGAGCGGCGGCGGTCAGCTCCTCATCTGCACAGCAGGTGAGGGTTGGTATCAGGAAGAGGGCAAAGAGCCTGTAAGCCTTACACCGGGTAAGGTAATCGTAATTCCGGCCGAGGTTAAGCATTGGCACGGTGCTAAAAAGGACAGCTGGTTCTCACACATCGCAACCGAAATGCCGGGCGAAGAATGTTCAAACGAGTGGTGTGAACCCGTAACCGATGAAGAATATAATAAACTCGGTTAATCGAAAGGCGGCTTCTGAATATGAAAAAAGTTATCGTTTATTATTCCTATCGTGGCAACACAAAAAGCATTGCCGAGATGATTCAGAAAAGCACGGATGCTGACATTGCAAGAATCGAAACTGTTGTTCCGTATGACGGCGACTACAACTCGGTTGTAAATCAAGGACAGGATGAAGTGAACAGCGGATATTGTCCCGAAATAAAACCGCTTAATATTGACCTTAGCAAGTATGACGAGGTAATTCTCGGAACACCTGTTTGGTGGTACACTTTTGCCCCCGCAATGCACACATTTCTCAAGGAAAATGACCTTTCGGGCAAGACGGTTTATCCGTTTGCAACCAACGGCGGTTGGATTGGTCACACATTCAAAGATTTTGCAAATGCCTGCGGTACAGCCGATGTAAAGCAGGGAATGAATATCCGTTTTGATGAATCGGTTCTGCGTACACCAAAGTCTGAAATTCAAAAATGGATTGATTTAATTAAATAAGCCTTTCTGTAATGCGGTTCTACCGCAAAATAAAAAACTGTACAGCCGATTATGGTTGTACAGTTTTTTGTTTTATATGTTATTTTATCGGAATGTAACATTGTACGAATTTGCACAATTTGAGCCGTAGGGGATTGTTAATCCTACCCGATAAAGCCTTGAACGAACACAATAACAATCAGCACTGGAAGTGCGTATTTAAGGTACGGCTTCAGCACTTTTGAAAGTTTAAGACCTTTACCCGTGTTACATTCTTCAAAGTAATTGTCAAAGCCCCAGCCGAATTTTGTTGTGCAGAACAGGAGATAAACCATTGCGCCGATCGGAAGAAGAAGGTTGCTGACAACAAAGTCCTCAAGGTCAAGCACACCCTTGCCGAGAATGTTGAAGTCTTTCCAAATGTTGAATCCGAAAATACACGGCAGACACGCAAAGAACATAATAATTCCGTTGATTATTGACGCCTTTGTTCTGCTCATGCCGAATGTGTCGGTAAGAAAAGCAACAAGGTTTTCAAACACGGCAATAACCGTTGAAAAGCTTGCAAATGTCATAAACAGAAAGAAAAGCGTACCCCAAATCCGACCGCCCATCATATTTACGAAAACATTCGGAAGCGTCACAAAAATAAGGGCAGGTCCTTGGTCGGGCTGAACGCCAAATGAGAAGCAAGCAGGGAAGATGATAAGTCCGGCAACAATTGCAACAAAAGTGTCCAATGCACAAATCTGAACAGCCTCACCGTAAAGCGTGCGGTCTTTGTTCATATAACTGCCGAAAATTTCCATTGATGCGATTCCAAGTCCGAGTGTGAAAAACGCCTGACTCATTGCAGAGGTGATTACCTTGCCGAGTCCTACATTTTTAACCTTTCCAAAATCGGGAACAAGATAAAAGCTCAAGCCTTCTCCCGCATTTGAAAGCATCATACTGTTGATTGCAAGAATGATAATCAGCGCAAGCAACGCAAGCATCATAACCTTGCTGACCTTTTCAATGCCTTTTTGAAGTCCTCGACTGCATACAAAAAAACCGAATACAACGATTATCGCAAGCCATATAATCATCTCAACAGGCGATGTCATAAGGTCGTTAAACACTCCCGAAACCTGTTCTGAGTTCATTCCGCTTTTAAATGTTCCCGTTGCAAATTTATAGAAGTAATCTAACATCCAACCCGAAACAGGTGAGTAGTTCACTAAAAGTGTACCATCGTATGAGTCAAAACAAATTATACATAAAGAAGTATGTCGAATTATAAATAGTTATGTTACGAGCCAGTAGGCTCTTTTTTTATACCCAAATTTAGGTCGTAAAAGTGTTGTGATATAATATAGTTGTAACACCTTGACCTAATAAGATATAATCTTAGGAGGAAACGAGGTATGTTACAAATGAGTAAACAATATGAACCGGAATTCAAAAAGAAGATTGTACGTCTTCATCTTGAAGAGGGACGAACCCTCAAAGGCCTTGCTGCCGAATATGGCGTATCCAAGGCAAATATATCTATTTGGGTAAAACAGTTCCGTGAAGAATGCCAAACAAATGAAGAAGCCAAAGCGGATTATGATTATATGAAGGAGAACCTTAAACTGAAAAGACAGCTTGCAGAACTCCAAAAGGAAAATGACTTCCTAAAAAAAGCGGCGGCATTCTTTGCGAAGGAAATCGATTAGTGGCTTATCGATTTATTCAGCAGTATGGGCACAAATACGGTGTCCGTTGGTTATTGAAAAGACTGAACATCCTACCAAATGCTTATTATAATTTTTTGAAGAATAGGAAATCTGAATATCATAAGCGTAAGGAAAAAATCAAGCATGAAATTGTGGACATCTATCACTCTCACAACGGCACTGATGGTTACAGAACTGTGCACGCTTATCTTCTTCGCAAGGGATACAGCATCAGTTGTGTAACTGTCCATAAGTACATGAATACAGAGCTTCAGTTATTTTCAATTACAAGAAAACGCAAGCCAAACTATGAATATGGCGCTCCTCACAAAGTATTTGAAAATAAGCTCCATCAAGATTTTAAGGCAGAATCCATAAACCAGAAATGGTGCACTGTTTTAAATGCATAGCTTGTGTACTGACAGCCTCTGTCGCTGTAGAATATTGCTCCGCTTATATCTCCGTATTTAGACTTTAATTGCTTCAAGGTATCTATACAAAGCTCTTTTTTCATATTATCTCTCATTTCAAGTGCAAGAATTTCTCCGTTAAAGCAGTCGAGGATTGCTGAAACATACAGCTTTCCGTCTGAACACGTTACTTCCGTTATGTCTGTCAGCAACTTTGAGAGCGGCTTATCGGCAGAAAAATCACGTTTTATCAGATTTTCTCTGTCTTGCGTTTCTGTGTCTGCCTTTGTTATTCCGTGAGATTTTCTGCACCTGTGAATAAGTCCGCCGGCTTTCATTGCACGATAAATTTTGCTTTTGCTTGCTTTTATTCCCTTGAGTCCAAGTGCGGTCTTTACACGCTCTACGCCGTAATTATCGTTATCGGGATGTTCTGCGAATATCTTATTTATTTCGACCAGAAGCAGTTGCCACGATCTTGGCTTACTGCCCTTTTTCAACCATCTGTAATAGCCTGATTCACTGACCTTTAGCACCTTACACATCGCATTTACAGGATATTTTTTCTTGTTATTCCGAATAAATGGATATAGCTGATTGGCTTTTACTTCTTCCGGTCTTTTGCGAAAAAACCAAGTGCGTCCTTTAATATGTCATTTGCTCTTTTCAGTTCTGCATTTTCTTTTTCCAGTTCAAGATTTCTTCTGCGTACTTCTTCGTCACTCATTTCTGATTTTACTTTGTTAGCCTTTGCTTTGCGATTCTTTCTCCAATCGGCTAGTGTGTAATACTGTATTCCAAGCTGTTGTGCAGCCTTTTTCACACCTAATTCATCTGATAGCTTCAGCGCTTCTGTTTTAAATTCTTTACTGTAATTCATTTCTTTTTTTCTTTCATTTTTTATTCTATTCTATCAGATTTTTGGGCTTTTTCCACTGCACTTTTATTATATCAGTCCAGGTATGAATAAGTGCCATATATAGACCCTAAAGTAGTGCTTGAAGCAAAGAAAATGAACTTGCTAACCATTCTTAAAAACTTTGAGCCACACGAACTTGTAAGACTTGATAAGAACAATTACACCACACGAACACACGATAGCTTGAAAATTTCAAACGGAAAATGGATGTGGTTTTCTCGTGGGATTGGAGGTACAACAGCTCTCAATTATCTAATTGAGGTTAAAGGTTATAGCTTTATTGAAGTGGTGGAAACAATCACAGGTAAACAGGTTGTAGTTGCTCCAAAACCTATCAAACAGGATAATAAATATTATGAAAGACCACTTCTACTATATCGGTTCAGTTCATTATAAAATGATTAGATTTTTTGTCTTGACAACTGAACCACTATATTCTATAATGGAGATGAAGTGAGTCCGGTGTTTTAATATTTCAAATCTTGAAAACTTTTAATTTTTTATTAACAGGAGATAAAAGATGAAGAAACTAAAAAAGATGATTGTGTTGGGTATGGTCGTTCTTTCTTTGATGTCTGCTCTTACTTTTTCAGTATTCTCTGCCGGTAATGTTTCAGATACAATTATCAACATTAGTGCGAGAAGTAACAACGGAGGTACTCCGTGCAGATCTATTTGGCGTGAGAAGAAAGATTATACATCTGTTTGGTGCGAAAACAAGAGCACATCAGGAGGTTCTCTGAGTGCTTGGGTTCAGCGTACAAATAATAAGAATACTTCCTCCGTAAAAACTGTAGACAGATATTACGGTTCATGGAGCTATAATGGGGCAACTAAGAATATGAAAAATTTACCAAAGGGTACATATTATTATTTGCCTAACTATGTTAAAGAAGACGGCTATAAATATGCTACTTTGGGCTACATTATGAATAAGGAAGCTGTGAGTTACCACATAGCATGGAGTCCTGACAGCATATAAAATATTTGTGGCTTTGTAAGTTATGCTCTGTGCCTTTTAATGAAGTTTTGACTTTATATATGCGCGCAGAGCATGACTTTTAGACTGCGGTAGGGAGTTGCTTATAGAGGTGTTTATATATTGAATAAAAAAATAACAACCGTAATTATTTTGATTATCATCTGTACTTCATCTATAATAGTTTCCATCTTATACTTGATAAAAAATGATATTATTGACATCAACGATATATACACTAATGCTGATGCAAAAAACACACAGGTCGCAAATGAAAATTCTATTTCTTCCACAGAAAATTCAGCAGTTGAATCGAAAAGTTGTGTTCTGCTTGAGGAAGGTGCTGAATACGATACTATGTACGACGATAGAACAAGCATTTATGTTAAATTAAATAATATCAGCATTTCAAAAAATAAGGCTGAACTTCCCGAATTTGACACATTTGAGGACTGGGATGAAATTAAAGATAGCCAAGGAAATATTACAAATGAATATTCATATGTAGTGCTTAACATTACAATGATGAATAAAGGAAATGAAAATGTGGAGGTATCATTGAACAGCTTACTTTTGCATTTTGGTACAGACGGTGGATATAACGAAGCACGAAGTTTTAATTCAAGTGAGAAAAAGACTTCAAAAAATTATTTTGTAGAAAAACTTGAACCCGGTAAAAAATTGAATGTTAATGTAGCATATGTTGCTGAGGACAAACAACTTAATGAGTACAAAGACCAACTTTATTTGATGACAGTGCTCTCAGGCAATCCTTTAGGAGAAGGAACTATGCAAGTCATCAAATCCGAAAAATAATAAATGGAGAATGATAAAATGCAAAGAATGATTAAATTCGAACTGAAAAGAAGTTTTAAAAACAGGCTGTTTTTAATTTCTTTGCTAATTTCATTAGCATTGGTAACATGGTATTCGATTGAAAGAATACCATACTGTGTGCAGTTGAATTCTGAATTTTTAAATGATGAAAATTTAATGGGATTTTTTGAAATTTCATATACAAACTGGATTGGCAGTCATAATATCTATCTTCAGCAAAACATTTTTTATATGGCTATTCCAATTCTCGCCACTTTGCCATTTGGTAGTTCCTTTTATGATGATATAAACAGGGGATATGCAAGGAATGTGTGCGTTCGTGCCAAGAAAAAATATTATCTTGTGGCAAAATACATAGCTGTTTTCGTAAGTGGTGGTTGCGTGGTTGCTATTCCAATGGTTCTTAGTTTTCTCATTTCTTCAATATTTTTACCGACAATGCTTCCTGAAGCATCTTATACATTTACTAACATATATCCTGCGTATAAGTGGGCTGATTTATTTTATGTGCAACCGTTATTATATACATCGATATATATTTTTATCACATTTTTGTTTTCGGGAGTAACAGCAAGTTTGTCATTGTTTATTACATTCTTTTTAAACAGAAAATTTGTGACTTTTGTTTTTCCTTTTTTCATTTACATTTTTTCATCATTTTGTCTTGAAATGTTGGGATTTGATGCCTACAGTATCAGAAATCTTGTCACGACTACAAGTGAAAGTGGGACTACCTTTTCTGTAACAATTTTATTTTTGATTTTCTTTTGCCTTTCATTTTTTCCGTATTATTTTATTGGAGCGAAAAAAGATGTTTTTTAAAGCGTGTAGAAAAACTTTTGTTGCAATGACATATTTTAAATATTTGGTTGTTTTCTGTTTACTCTGCAGTTTTGTATTGTTTTACTTTTTTGCTTTTTTAAAAAAAAATATGATGGATATAACAGACAACATATGTATGGCAGATTTTGTGGAAGCCGCCGGGGGTCACACGACAACTATCTTTTTTGTACCAACCGCCGCATTACTTTCAACGATATTTTCCGAAAAAAACAGTAACTTTACAAATGCCTATATTCGCTTTAGATTTAGAAATACATTGGTTGTCAGAAATAGTTTGAAAGTTCTTGCTTTTTCTGTGGCTTTTTGCATTTTATTCCTCGTCGCAGTTCTTGGTATGTCGAGATTTTTTTCACGAACAGTAATTAATTGGAATTCATATGAAAGCTATTATTATCTGTGTGAAGGATGCATAAGCAATGTAGGCTTTGCAAAAGTAGTGATGAAAACTTTTGTATGTCTTTTAATTCCTACAATATTTTTTTCTGAATTAATATGTGCTTTTGGCTGTATAATAAACAAAGTATTTCCGTTCTTAGTGACGGTCACAACATGTATTGCAGTTTCATTTGATGGTGATTGGAATATTGACTTTTGGCTCTTGATTTTTGGGACAATTATAGTATTCGTACTAAATTTATTGTTCATGAAAAGAAAGGATTTTTTAAATTGAAAGTTCGTCTTTTTTTTCGTTTGCTTTCGCATGATATAACAGAGGGAATCATACATAATCGTAAATTTTTTATTTTTGCTGCGTTGCTGTTCATATTTATTGATTTCGTGTATTGGCATAATATTAGCTTATATTTTAGTGATTATAATTCGGTTGTAGACTGCGGTGTTCTGGATTTTTTTATGAATGTTTTTGCCGGATGTGACCCTTTTGATCCGGAGGCAAATAAGGGTGTAGATATTCCCATAACGTGGTTTTCTTTTAATGTACTTCCTTATTTGTTTGTGGGATTATACATTACAAACGATTTGCAGACAAGTGCAGATACCTTTATTTTGCGGGTAAAATCCCGATATTTATGGTGGTTGAGTAAAATAGTTTGGTGTGTTGTTTCTTCAACTTTGTACTATTTACTGTTTTTTGTAATTTCGACAGCTTTTACATTGTTTTCCGGTAATTTTTCATTAACTCAAAACAGTTTAATAACTGAAGAATTTTTGGAGCTAAGCACTTATGGAAAAAGTATGACAGAAATTTTCATTTCCTCAGTACTGTTACCTTGGATGATTACAACTTGTCACATGACATTTGATGCAATTATCAGTATTACATTTGGACCTGTTGTCGCGTTTTTGATGATAGTCTGCCTTATGACCACATCTGTGTTTTATTGCAGCGAATTTTTGCCGTTTAACTTTTCAATGTTGATAAGAACTGATTTTTGCGCCATAAATAATATATCAATATATACAGAACTGGAGGTTGCCTTTTTAATAATCGTTATATGTTTATTTTTAGGCTTGCCAATTATCAAAAGAAAAAACATTATTTAAAGTAGGAGAGATTTATGAATATAGAAATTTGTAATTATACAAAAAAGTTATCAAAAAATCTTGTACTGGAAAATATAAATTTATCACTTTCCGGAGGAAAAATTTACGGTTTTGTAGGTAAGAACGGTTCGGGGAAAACTATGCTTATGCGTGCAATTTGCGGACTGATTTTACCTACCAGTGGTTTTGTAAAAATAAATAACAAAATCATAGGAAAAGACATATCGTTTCCTGATAGTGTTGGGGCTTTAATTGAAAATCCGGGGTTCATTTCTGAGTACTCCGGTTTTCAAAATTTGAAGATTCTCGCTCAAATACAAAAGAAAATAGACGATAAAAAAATAGTGGATACTATGAGAATGGTAGGGCTTGACCCAAACGAAAAGAAGAGTTTCCGAAAATATTCACTTGGTATGAAACAAAAACTTGGAATAGCAGCAGCGATGATGGAAGACCCTCAAATACTTGTTTTAGATGAACCTTTTAATGCGTTGGATGAAGCTTCATGTGAAAATGTCAAAAAAATGATTTTGTCCGCAAAAGTTCCCGATAGAGTTGTGTTGCTGTCATGTCATGACAAAAATCAGATTAACGCTCTTTGCGACGAAACTATAGAATTAGCGCAGGGTAAAATCATCAGGAGAGATAGTCTTTATGAGAAAGAAAAATAATTTAAAAGTTATTGTAACGCTCCTTATTGTAACAGTATTATGTATATGTGGTGTCATTAGGTTTTTTAGTATCAATTCAAAATATCCGCAAAACGAAAAAGTTGTATATAAAATGGGCGATTCATTTGTTTGTCAAAATGCAAAATTCACTATAACAGATACATACATGCTTAAGCGTATGGACATTATGAATGATGATGATTTATCAGAATATTTGGAAGAAAATTCTGACTATTTGAAAAGTGAAGATTTGAATCTTGGCTTAATAAAAATTATAATTTCCAATACAACAGATGATGAAATAACTGTTGATTTAACAGCTTTTCATATTGAATCAGGTGCTTTTTCATTACAATTTTATTACCCGCTCGTTATGTATTACAATGATTGTGGAATGTATATTAAACTTTCAAAAGGTGAACAAAAAACGTTTATTGCACCCGTTCCTATCTCTTCTGAACAATTTCTCAATTATGATTCCACCGATATTAGAAACAGAACGTATTATTTGGTATCATCTTTATATCCTCAAAAAATAATGTCAGAAGTCAAATTTAATTAAATTCAAGATATTTAAATTGGTCAAATAAATAACAATGTTGGTTTAGCATAATTAGTGCTGAATTACTTGGACATTGAAAAGTTGCCTCGTTGTATAATCATGACGAAAATCTGATTAACGCAAAACTGCAATACAGCAAGGTGTCGTAATCCGTTTCTTGTTCAAGCTTGAAAAAATATTTAAATTTCCTTTTAACGGTAAACTATTGTTTTTTCTCTTGTGTTCGTGCCGCATTGTATTTCTCGTCTGAGTTTGGTTGCAACGGCGGCGGGCATATTCACGGGCAGCTTGCACATTGATTTCATCATTCAGTTTGCCGTCAATCTCACTGTGCGGCGATATTAAAAACGGAAGTGGATTTCTTTTCATTTTGAAGTCCCTTCCGTTCATTTTTCTTTTCGTTTATCTGCTTTACGGCGGCTTTATACCGCGCCAAAGTTTCCTTTACAGACTTTGAATAATCCGTTATGCTCCACTTGCCGGTTTGAGTGTGTCGAATATGATAGTTGATGATTATCAGCCTTTCACGCAGGGTTGGTGGTGATCTGTTGACTGAGCCTGCACAATCTTAGCAAAGCATTGCTGTGCTTGGATTCAAATACCTTGTCACAGCCCTTGCAGCTAAGTGAAAACGGCTCGCCAACCTTGTGTTTTCTCGCCTTTATCAACTGATAGCATTCCCTGCTTTTTAGACGGGCTGTTTCAGCTGCTTCTGCCGCTTAATTTCTTCCTCGCTCAGCTGAGGTTGAGGAATTTCAAACTTGCCGATGAAATTGAGATAGATTTCAACCTCCTGCATACGTTCTCCGTCAATATAATACGGAGCGTGAACTAAAATTTTGTCGATAAACTCATTTATCATCGGCGTAGTAAGCTCGGAAAAATCGGTGGTTATACATCTTTGCACCGCAATCGGCACAATAAACAAGACCCGTCAGCGGATTCGCCACTCCGGTGGTGTCAACACGTCTCGGCGTTTTTGTCAGTTTCTGAGCAAGCTCCCAAGTTTCTCGGTCAATGATTGCTTCGTGCGTGTCATTGAATATCAGCCAGTTCTCCTGCGGATTTTTCACTGAGCTTTTGTCCTTATATGATTCCTTGTGCGTACGGAAATTTACGGTGTCTCCGCAGTATTCCTGTTTTGCAAGAATACTGCGGACAACATATCCGCTCCAACTGAACGGGTGGGTAAACTCCTTTTTGTTTTTCCTTATTCCAATTCCTTTTTTGTAAAGTAAACAGCCGGGGTTTCAACCTTGTCATCAAACAGCGTGCGGGCTATGTCATAAGGTCCGCAGCCTTCTATTGTGAAATGGAAAATTCTGCGGACGACTGTAGCCGCTTCCTCATCAATCAGCCAATGATTTTTGTTGTTCGGGTCTTTCTTGTAACCGTAAATAGCCGAGTTGGTTGTCGGCTTTCCCGATTCGTGCAGATAGTTTGCAATATCAAAAGCATACTATGCCCGAGTGTAAGTATAGCAACTGTTTTGACGGTTATGCTACAAAACAAATTCTAAGTCTAAACAAGATATTAAAAAAACTGTACAGCCGATTATGGTTGTACAGTTTTTGTTTTATATGTTATTTTATCGGAATGTAACATTGTACGAATTTGCACAATTTGAGGCGTAGGGGATTGTTAATACTACCCGATAAAGCCTTGAACGAACACAATAACAATCAGCACAGGGAGTGCGTATTTAAGGTACGGCTTCAGCACTCTTGAAAGTTTAAGACCTTTACCCGTGTTACATTCTTCAAAGTAATTGTCAAAGCCCCAGCCGAATTTTGTTGTGCAGAACAGGAGGTAAACCATTGCGCCGATCGGAAGAAGAAGGTTGCTGACAACGAAGTCCTCAAGGTCAAGCACACCCTTGCCGAGAATGTTAAAGTCTTTCCAAATGTTGAATCCGAAAATACACGGCAGACACGCAAAGAACATAATAATCCCGTTGATAATTGACGCCTTTGTTCTGCTCATGCCGAATGTGTCGGTAAGAAAAGCAACAAGGTTTTCAAACACGGCAATAACCGTTGAAAAGCTTGCAAATGTCATAAACAGAAAGAAAAGCGTACCCCAAATCCGACCGCCCATCATATTTACGAAAACATTCGGAAGCGTCACAAAAATAAGGGCAGGTCCTTGGTCGGGCTGAACGCCAAATGAGAAGCAAGCAGGGAAGATGATAAGTCCGGCAACAATTGCAACAAAAGTGTCCAATGCACAAATCTGAACAGCCTCACCGTAAAGCGTGCGGTCTTTGTTCATATAACTGCCGAAAATTTCCATTGATGCGATTCCAAGTCCGAGTGTGAAAAACGCCTGACTCATTGCAGAGGTGATTACCTTGCCGAGTCCTACATCTTTAACCTTTCCGAAATCGGGAACAAGATAAAAGCTCAAGCCTTCTCCCGCATTTGAAAGCATCATACTGTTGATTGCAAGAATAATAATCAGTGCAAGCAACGCAACCATCATAACCTTGCTGACCTTTTCAATGCCTTTTTGAAGTCCTCGACTGCATACAAAAAATCCGAATACAACGATTATCGCAAGCCATATAATCATCTCAACAGGCGATGCCATAAGGTCGTTAAACACTCCCGAAACCTGTTCTGAGTTCATTCCGCTTTTAAATGTTCCCGTTGCAAATTTATAGAAGTAATCTAACATCCAACCCGAAACAGGCGTGTAGAACATCATCAAAAGGTAACAGCCTATCATACACAGCCAACCGTGAATGTGCCATTTGCTCTTTGGCTTTTCAAGTGTTTTATAGCTTAATACGGCACTTTTTCTGCTTGCTCTGCCGACTGCAAGCTCCATTGTCAGAACGGGAATTCCCATAAGCACAAGAAATGCAAGATAAAAAAGCACGAACAATCCGCCGCCGTTTTCGCCCGTAACATACGGAAAGCGCCAGACATTGCCTATGCCAATCGCACAGCCTGCACTTACAAGGAGAAAACCTGTCCTCGACTTAAAATTTTCTCTTTGCATAAATATTCTCCTTAAAAATACTATTACTTTAATTATACAAAATTTTCACCGATATTTCAAGGAATAAACTTTTTATTTATGCAATTTGACAGGGATTAAAAAGCTTTGTATACTTTTATTGACAGAAACATTTAAGTCTTGTTTAAGGTTCGAAATAACGGTTGTATTTTAATTCTTTAGAATAATATTTAAGAACACAAAGTATTTTAACGGTACTTTGTATTCTTTTTTGTGACAAAATTCTCCGGAATAACAAAGTTCCGCTATAAAATGTAATAAAAGTGTAATAAATGACATCTTAATATTGAATTCTAATTGATAGAAATTATAATTAAAATATAACATAAAACATACAACAGGAGTTTGGCGATGAAATTAACGAATGTGAATTTTCTTGCAAAAGCAAATGCCAAGATAAATAAAAATGAAAAGGGAATAAAAATTGTTTCCGCATTGCTTGTAATATCAATAACCTTGATTTCGGCATTTTCAATTACCGTCACAAAAGCTGTAAATGAGTATAAAGAGGATTATCGTGCAAGAACTTTGCAAGTTGATCCTATTTTTGGTCCGCTTGATGAGAATACAGTTAATAAAATCAGAAATACAGAACATGTTGAAAGTATCTTTCCGCTTAAAGGAATCAGAAATGATTCGTTCAGTGTAACACAAACTTCAAATCAAGAATTTCAGAACAGAATTGATGATAAAGGAGATGCCCATATTGATATATGGTCATTATTGGGAGATGAAAAACGCAGTGTTATTGCAGGAAAAACTCTTGATGAATCCCCTGTGTTAAGCTGTGTTGTCCCGAGTGATTTTTATCCTTTTGAGGTTGAGAATGAAAATAAAAAGCCTGATTATATTGACGGTGAAGGTTTAATAGGAGAAACCATAACAGTAAAAGCATACAACGATGATTTAATACAAGATTATAATATGGGTGGAGATTTTGTCAGTACTTCTACTCTTAATCTTCCTGCAATTGAATATAAATTAAAGGTGGTGGGTACTTATTATCTGTCACCGACCGAAACAGGCTATTATGATTCGATTTATATTTCAGAGGAAACAGCTACGAAAATATTAGATGACGCACTTACAAAAGGCGGATATTCAAAAGATAACAAAACCACTGTCGGCAAGTGGTGGAATGATTTATCGCTGAGGACTCACTATGTTGTTGTTGATGATTTTGAAAATATTGAATCGGTATATAACGCACTCACCGATATGAATGTATGCTGTGCCGATGACTCCGAACTCGGAATACAGGACAGCATAGTAAACGCTTCAAATATATTCAGCTTTGCAAGCGTATTTCTTATTATTTCAACAGTGTTGCTTTCTGTGATTATGATTATACAATCAACAGCAAACGCACTTTCACTTCGTAAATCCGATATAGGCTTGCTCAAAGCGATAGGTTATAAAAACAGTCAGATATTTGCCTGCCTTTACTGCGAACAGCTTAGAGTTACATTTACCGGATTTGCGGTTGGAACAATTATTTCGATTATAGTTACGGCTGTTTCAAATTTTTTCTTTGCAAACAGAAATTTCATCGACCGTCTGTACATTATCAATTGGAGAACTTTCGGAATTTTGCTTGCAATTTCGTTTTTGATAGTGACCGTTGTTCCGCTGATATGTCAGCTCATAGCATTACGCAAGCTGAATAAAATTCAGCCCAAAGACGCAATGAATGAATAATTTTTGAGGGTGAAATAATGAAATCAATAGAATTAAAAAATGTTTCTAAAATATACAATAACAAAGTAACCGCCGTGGATAATGTATCGTTTACATTGTCAGAGGGCGAATTTGTGGCTGTTATGGGACAGTCGGGCAGCGGAAAAAGCACTCTGCTCCAAATGGCAGGTTTGCTTGACAACTGCACCTCAGGTCAGATTTTGATTAACGGCAAAGATGTGTCGTCACTCGGCAAAAACGAACTTGCCGACACAAGAATGAATTCACTCGGATTTGTCTTTCAGGCATTTCATCTTAATCCGCATCTCAAAGTTTTTGAAAATATAATGGTTCCAATGCTCATAAACGACCATTTCAAAAACAGAGCCGAAATGAAAGAAACTGCCGAATTGCTTGTGCAGAAAGTCGGTCTTACACACCGCATTGATCACTATCCGAGGGAACTTTCAGGCGGTGAACAGCAGAGAACTGCCATTGCAAGAGCACTTGCCAATAATCCCGACTTTATCCTTGCCGATGAACCTACAGGCAACCTTGACAGCAAAAACGAACGTATGATTTTTGAAGAGTTGAAAAAACTTACAGAGCTTGGCAAGGGCGTTCTTGTTGTCAGCCATAATGATGCCGTAACCGATTTTGCAGACAGAATTTGCGTTATGAAAGACGGCGTTTTAGAGGAAAATTAAAATGAAAAATAAAAAACTCGGTATGCTTGTTAAAGCCTCAATTCTTTCACGAAAAGGTGCAACAATATTTTTTTGTTGCTTTATGGTTATTGCAACCATTCTCGTTCTTGTGTCGGCAGGAGCGGTTATTCCGCTGAAAAATAATATTGACCAAAACATAAATAATCATATTCTTAACAGAGAGTTGAATTTTGAGATAAACGAAAATACTCCTCAAAATGAAATTGACGATACAATTTCAAGCATAAAAAGTATTGAACACATAACGAATGTTTATAATGTGCCTGCCGAACTTGATGTGAAGGAAACTTCAGGAGTGCTGTTTTCAGCTTACACACTAAGTTATGTTCACGAGGGGTATAACCTTAAAATAACAAGCGGAAGAGCTTTCAAAGAGAATGAAGAAAATGTTGCAGTTGTTCCCGAAGTTTTAAAGGATTTTAACAGCGAAAGTCAACGAATCAATAAAATTGACGGCAAAACGCTTGTGGGCAAAAATCTTGTTTTCGCTGATGAATCGGGCAAGGAACATAAGCTTAAAATTGTCGGAGTGTATAACACATCTGACCCGATTTTTACAGGCAATCAAATTCTTATTCCACGCAACAGTTTGATTGAGTTCAATAATGAAGTTATTGCAAATGCCAAAGGTTCGACTTCAATAACTTCCGATAAGGCTTATAAAATTCTCGTTGATGATGCAAAAAATCTTGAAAGTGTACAATCCGAGGTTTCCTCATATTGCGAACCGTATACAATGGACTTGAACTTTGATTCTCAGTCATACAATATCGCACTCATAATTATTATAGGTTCAATTGTATTTTTTGCATTGTTCGTAATTGCGGGACAGTATATGTTCGTCAAGAGCAACATAAGCAGACGAAGCGAAGAACTTGCTTTGTATCGCTCACTCGGTTACAAGTCTAATCAACTTTTCTATATAATATTTGCGGAATATTTCCTTATTGGAATAATATCAATTGCAGTCGGTACAATTTTGACTGTATTACTCGATATATTACTTATAAATCCGTATCTTATGAATCTTGTGGGCAATACAATGATGGAAATGACCGTGAATGTTTCGGCTGTTTATATACTGCTGTTCCTCGTGATTTATTTGATTGTACTTGCAATCGTCAGCATTTGGGCAGTAAAACGTTCTGAAAAAACGGATTTAAGTGTGTTGCTTAGAGAAAGATAATTTTATAACGGAAATAAAACTCCATATTATTATTTAAAGCAGAAATTCTGAAAAAATTCGGGATTTCTGCTTTTTTTAAATTTCATTTAAAGTTTGTAAATTATTATATAGCCACAGTAAAGAAAAGGTAAAGACAGGGAGGTCTTACAATGAGCGTTAAAAATATATTCAAGCGTTACGAACTTAAATTTATGCTGACAACACAGCAGTACATTAACAATCCGAAACCTATAAAAACATGAAGCCCCCACACATTTTCGTGTAGGGGCGGTTTTCTTAAACAAAGAAATTGTCCTTATAATTAAAATCTTTCTCCGACAGCAACAATGACACTTCTGCCTGCCATATTAATTCGTCTGTCATAGAGAATAACATTTCTGTCCTCAAGGATTACATCCTGAGGCTCGTTGCCTGTGTTTACATAAAGCTTCCAGTGGTATCCTTCGGGAAGGTCGGGAAGCTCAACATTTACATAATCCCAATAAGCATTGACGCCAAAGTAAACAAACTCGTCAAGCCCCTGTTGTTTAAGACTTACACCGGCATACATAACGCCAATCATTCTTGTATCATCGTAATACTTGGCACTCCACGCAACATTTGAATGGATGCTGACAGGCGGATAATTGCATGTTGCCTTGCCTCTGCTGTCTGTAATAATGTGGAATCTCTTTCTGAAAGCAATCATATATTTAAAAAATTCAAATACATCCTTATGCTTTTCTTTTCTTGTCCAGTCAAGCCATGAGATAATGTTGTCCTGACAGTAAGCGTTGTTGTTGCCGAACTGAGTGTTGCAGAATTCGTCACCTGCAAGGAAAAGAGCAGGTCCCTGACTGCACATAAGGGTTGCAAAAGCATTCTTTATCATTTTGATACGGAGCTTGTTGATATTGTAATCATTTGTATCACCCTCGGCTCCGCAGTTCCAGCTGTTGTTATCATTAGCACCGTCAGTATTGTTCCAGCCGTTTTCGAGATTGTGCTTTTCGTTGTATGAATACATATCATAAAGAGTAAATCCGTCATGACAGGTAAGAAAGTTAACCGACGCATTGTAGCCTCTGTAGGTAGGGTCATACAAATCTCTTGAGCCTGTAATTCTCTGAGCCGCATCCCATGCAAGATGGCTGTCGCCTTTAAGAAATCTTCTGAGGTCGTCACGGTATCTTCCGTTCCATTCAGCCCATCTGTTCCATGACGGGAAACTGCCGACCTGATAAAGTCCACCTGCGTCCCATGCCTCTGCAATAAGCTTTACTCCGCCGAGAATCGGATCAAACGCAAGGCTCTTGAGAAGCGGAGGCTTATCCATAGGAGTACCGTCCTCGTTTCTTCCCAAAATTGACGCAAGGTCAAAACGGAAACCGTCAATGCGGTATTCTGTTACCCAATAACGCAGACAGTCGAGTATAAACTGCTGAACAATCGGCTGATTGCAGTTGAGAACATTGCCGCAGCCGCTGAAATTGTAATACTTTCCGTCCGGAGTGAGCATATAGTAAATGTTGTTGTCAATGCCCTTGAACGAGAAATACGGTCCCATTTCATTGCCCTCTGCCGTGTGGTTGAACACAACATCAAGGATAACTTCAATTCCGTTTTCGTGAAGCTCACGAACAAGCTGTTTAAGCTCTCTGCCTTCGTGATGATGCTCGTGGTCGCTCTCATAGCTTGTGTTCGGAGCAAAAAAACATACGGTGTTATAGCCCCAGTAATCGTAGAGCTGACGATCGTCATAATTACGATACGAGCCCATTTCGTCAAACTCAAAAATAGGCATCATTTCAACGGCATTGATGCCCAGTTCTTTAAGATAGGGGATTTTTTCACGGATACCTGCGAATGTGCCTTTGTTTTTAACGCCTGAGGAGCCGTCCTGAGTAAAGCCTCTTACATGCAATTCATAAATAATAAGCTCTTCAAACGGAAGCTTCGGCTGAGTGCAGTTGCCCCAGTCATAGTCGCTGTTTACAACTCTTGCCTTATAAACACCCTCATGCTCCTGTTTTTTACCCCAGCCGCTCTGACCGATTACAGCCTTTGCGTATGGGTCAAGAATGTATTTCTTTTTATCAAAAATAATTCCTTTTTCGGGTTCATACGGACCGTCAAAGGAATATGCATACTCAAAATCAATCTCATCAAGACCGAACACGAGCATTGAATAGGTGTTGCCGATTTTGTAAGAATCCGGAAATCTGAGCCTTGCATACGGAAATTTTGCATAAGGTCTGAATAAAAGCAATGTACACTCAACGGCATAAACCGAATGAATAGTAAAGTTTACACCGCCGGAAACGGTTGTTGCACCGTTTAAAAGAAAGTTGCCGGGTCTGACATCGAAACCACCTACATTATCGGTTGGCTTTAAATCCCTCAACATAATATTCAATCCCCCTAAGTTACTTTCAAAAAAAACAAAAATTCAGTCAAACACAACATATGTCTATTTTATCATATTATGTGATTTATTCAACACACTATTTGCAAAAATATAGTCAAATCTTGTCATCACGATTAAAAAGCAGTATTTTTACACAAAAAAAGACCGGAATAAAAAATATATTCGGTCTTTTTAATCATTTGCTTACGCTTATTGTCAACCTATAAAAGTAAATCTGTCTGTTTTTCTGCCGTCAACATCAACTTTTTCGGCAAACATTTCGACAGGTCTTGCCCACACTTCACTTGTGTTGTGGAGATTTCTGTAAATTACAAGTTTTTCACCTGTTTCGCTGTGGGTTGCAAAGTTGATAACCTCATATTCGCCACCCTTGAAATGTAGGTAAATACCCGGCTTGATTTCTTTTGTCGTATTTTCGGCATTGTCCGAATTGCTTTCACAGCAATTTTCTGTTTTAACAGCTTTAACTGAAGTTTCTTCATTTGCAGGAGCTTCGTCAATTTCAGCTGCCCTGCAATCTGTATTGTCTGCATTGAAATCAACCCTGAAACTTCCGTCATTAACAACAAGAATCCTTGACTGATACGGCTGCATTTCAATTTCATAGTAACCGTTTACATCAATAACTTCGTTGCCGTTGAGAACATCTGTAAGCTTTGCGTTGCAGCCTGTGTCAAAACCGATTCTTTCAACACGGTCTGTAAGGTTGAATGCAACAAAAACAGTCTGATTGTCGGTTTTTCTTCTGTATACAAGCTTTTCATTCTGAATATTTATGTTTTCAAAATCGCCGTACTTGAGAGCTTCGAGTGCAAGCCTTACTACACCGAGTTTTTTGATATGCTCAAGAAGTTCATAGTTCGGGTTCGGGATGGAATCAAGGTCAAGACAGGGACGAAGCTCATAATCGCTGTAGGCAGTTCTCATACCCTCAATGCCGAATTCACTTCCGTAGTAAATTGACGGTACTCCGGGCATTGTATACATCATCGTGTAAACATTGTTGAGATGATTTTTGTCTTTAAGCATACTTGCAACACGGTTTACATCGTGGTTATCAACGAAATTATATGTGTAGATATTTCTGTAAATACCGCCGTTAGCAAACTGTCTGTTAAGAGAATGAGCAATTTCAAAATAGTTGTGGTCATTATGGCTTGAATAAATGCCTTTGTAGCATTCGTAGTTTGTAACCGAGTCAAGCACATCGGGATTTGCCCAATGATTGTAATCACCGTGGGTAATCTCGCCGTAGAGCCAGAAATCGGACTTTTTCTCTTTGCAAACATTTTTTAATTTCTTGAAAAATTCAATGTCAATGCAGTCAGCCGCATCAAGGCGAAGTCCGTCAATATCAAACTCATCAATCCAAAATCTTGCACAGTCAAGAAGATAGTTTACTACCTCGTCATTGTGGAGATTAAGCTTTACAAGGTCGTAGTAACCTGCCCAGCCCTCATAGCTGAAACCGTCATTATAAGGACTGTTGTTCAAAAAGTTTAAATTTTCAAACCAAGACGCATATCTTGAATTTTCACGGTTCTGCTGAACATCTTTGAAAGCAAAGAAATCTCTTCCCACATGATTAAAAACGCCGTCAAGCATAATTCTGATGCCGTTATCGTGAAGTGTTTTGCAAATTTTTTTAAAAGATTCGTTGTCACCGAGCCGACAGTCGATTTTTTTATAATCAATAGTATCATAGCCGTGTTTTGAACTTTCAAAAACAGGGTTGAAAACAAGTGCGTTTACCGACATTGACTTCATATGGTCAATCCAGCCGTAAATTTTGTCAAGTCTGTATTCCTGTTTGAAATCATTTTCCTTTGGTGCTCCGCAAAAACCGAGCGGATAAATATTATAAATTACGGATTCATTTATATATCCCATTATATTATCTCCTTTTTGCACAGAATAAAGCAATGTACGAATGCAGTGTTTTGTGTACATTAGTCATAATTATAACACTAAAATTTCTATTGTGCAACTGAATAATTTGTGTTACAATGTAACATATTGATGATTTAAAAATGATTTTAAAAAAATCTCGGAGGAACAAAATGCTCAAAATACCCGAAAACAAAACAAGAAAAAAATTAAGAATCACACTTTGCGTGCTTTATCTCGTTGAAATCGTACTCTGTGCGTTGCCGTATTTCCAGTACATTGATGAAAAAAATGTACTCCATTCTTATTCCGTATTTGATATTATGTCTGTATGGGGACTCAGCGGTTCAAATGATGCGGTTTTTAAGTATTCGCTCTTTATGCCGATTTTCTTCATTATTCCGATTGCAGGATTTTTCTTCTGCGCTCTTGACAAAGAACGCAATATGAAGAATATCGTTTCAATCATCTGCTGTCTGCTCGGTGTGCTTTCAATTATCACAATGGTAAGCTATACAATCAGCCTTGCTTCTGTAATTGCACTTCTTTTGTACATTCTCATCTGCTTTCTCACAACGCTTTCAATCTTTGCAAGATTTACCGACAAAGATGCTACGAAAGCTCCTGTTAAGCAGAAAAACACAGATCCGAACAGGGAAGTGTAATTTTACAAATTTAAAGTTGAAAACGGAAAATTGAAAATTTCGGTCGGGAACACAGCATGCTTAATGCAAAGCATTGTTTTCCCGACTTTATTTTATAAAATTAAAACACGGCAGTTCATTATCTGAAATGATTGCCGTGTTTATTTTTGCCGATTTTATTTTTAAAATTCCGTCAGAACAATGTGTGCCTGAGAATTATCGAGGACTAACGGCTTATCCATATCAACTCTCTTTAGTTCTCCGTAGAGTCTGCCGAAAATTACGGTTGTTTTGTCCATATATGCCGCCATAGCCTCGCCTTTTACAGTGAACGGCTTGAATGTAATGTCAACTGCCGAATATCCCGCCTTAAAGTACCACGGTCTGTCAAGCTTCCCGCCTATGCTTTTAACATTTATCTGCGACAATTTTACAAGATGACCGTCTGTGAAAAAGCAATTTTCGTTGCCGTAACGGTTGTCACCGACTCTGCTTGCAAGACAGAGGGAAAAGCGTTTTCCGTCAATAAAGCAGTCGGAGCTTAATCTCTGGTAATTATGCTTTCTCGGCTTTGAAAAGCGTGTCCAGTCAAAGTAAGCGTTTGTGGTTGTTTCGTTTAAAGAATATTCCATACCGCCAACACGGATAATTCCGCCTGCGACAAATTTGGGAACAAAGCGTTTGAGATAAAAATATTTTCTGTCTCTCTCAAACGGTGCAATTTCGTTAAGACTTTCGCCCGCCGTCTTTTTGAGATTAATGTTAAAGTAAAGATTTTTTATGCCGCCAAAGTCGATAAAATCACATTTTAAAAATCTTCCGTTCGGTGTGTTTGTCAATTGTAGCTGAAGCCTTTTGTCCGTGTACAAAAGCTCTCCCGAACTGCCCGATTCGGGAAGCTCGTTCTTGCTGAAAACAAATTTCTTTACAACACAATCATAAATCACACCGCCTCTTTTAAGGTCGGCAACCGCAATTTTTACCGCAAATTCCATGCCTAAATTTTCAACCGAAAGATAGAGCGAAACCTCTGTGTTGCTTATGAAATAGCAATCCCTTTCGCTGTGTTTTCCGCTTGTTTTGCTCTGTTCGCTGTTATATTCAAAAACAGGCGTTCTTGCCCAGCCTGCACACATAACCTCTCCGTTTTCTTCAAAAACATTATGCTTTTCGGTTATCTCATGTTGCAAAACAATCCCTCCGTGTTCTCGTTTTTAAAATTTTCCATAAAATCACACCATACAATATACACAAAATAATTATGCTTTTCAAGAATTATAACAAAACTGTAAATTTCGTTTTCTGCCGTCAACGGTATATGTACTAATTTTCTGATTTCATGAATAATCTGTAATAATATCATATACCTGTGAGGGCGGTTTTTATGAAGAAATTTGTCATTTTGCTTTTAATCTGCTTATGTTTTCTGCTTTGTTCATGCAGTGCCGACACATCGGGATATCAAAACGAGCTTACCTGCACAGACTGGAGTGCAGAGCTTGACGGCGGCGGAAAGATAAGCCTTTCGTTTGACGGTGAAAATGCGTCCCTTATTATGATGAGCGGAAAAGACAAGGCGGAGCTTTGCGGAAAATATGTTGCCGATGATACAACGCTTGTCATATTTGTGCCGAAACTTTACCGAAACTACACCTTTGAATATATTCCCCACGGAAAAAAGCTTGATTTGTCATACAACGGTTCAAAAATCACGCTCAGCCGTGCCGATAACACGCAAAAAACCGAGTAAATCAGCCGTTCAATGTTTCTTATGTACATTTTGAGCGGAATACGCAGATTAACGAATAATTTTATTGATAAATAAAGTTGTGTGTGTTATAATGTTTTAAGCTATGTTATTATGCCATTTTTGGATTTTTTCGGAGGTATTGTTTTGGTAGTGTTTGGAATTGATCCCGGATATGCCATTGTAGGTTGGGGAGCAATCAATTTTCAATCGAATACATATAAAACTCTCGGTTACGGTGCAATTGAAACTGCTGCCGGAACTGATTTTAACAAACGGCTTGAGTACATCTATGACGAAACCTATGCTATTCTCAACAGATGTCGCCCCGACGCCCTTGCAATCGAAAAACTTTACTTTCAGACCAATCAGAAAACGGCTATCAATGTTGCTCAGGCAAGGGGAGTAACCCTGCTTGCGGCACAAAAACTTAAAATACCAATCTTTGAGTACACTCCTCTTCAGGTCAAAACGGCTGTAACGGGATACGGCAAGGCTAAAAAACCACAGGTTATGGAAATGACCGCAAGGCTTTTAAAGCTGAAAGAAATTCCGAAACCCGATGATACCTGTGACGCACTTGCAATTGCAATCTGTCACACACAGGCGGCAGGCTCACAGCTCAGAAGAGTAATGTACGGAAAGGGACTTTAAATATGCTTTATTCCGTAAGAGGAAAACTTATTGCAATAGAATCGAATGCGGCGGTAGTAGAGTGCGGCGGTGTCGGCTATATGTGCCAGACAACAATGAACACACTCAAAGCCGTAAAGCTTAACACCGAGGTAACGCTTTACACCTACCTTAATGTAAGGGAAGATGCGGTTGACCTTTTCGGCTTTGCAACAAAGGCAGAGCTTGAAACCTTTAAAAACCTCATCAGCGTAAGCGGTGTAGGTCCAAAGGCAGGACTTGCGGTTTTGTCGGAGCTCAGTCCCGAACAGGTTGCAATGGCGATTGCCTCCGATGACCTCAAAACAATTACAAGAGCACAGGGAATAGGCAAAAAAATTGCACAGAGAATTGTTCTTGAACTCAAGGACAAGCTTGCAAAAGCGGCTAAGGAGGACAGTTCCTTTGCACAGGCGGCACAGAACAGCGTTAATGTTTCAACGGGAAATGTTCCGAAAGCAATCGAGGCACTCGGAGTTTTGGGTTATTCTCCTTCGGATGTTTCGCCCGTACTCGCAACACTCGACAGCACCTTGCCTGTTGAACAGCTTATTTCGCTCACATTAAAACAGATGGGAAGACAGTAACATATGAGTAAAATGGAATTCTCGGATGAATTTGATTTTGAAAACAGAATAACCGATACTTCCGAAATTCCCGAAGATACGGCAGAGAGCGACAACCCTCTGCGACCGAAAACACTTTCGGAATACATAGGACAGGAAAAGGCAAAGGAAAACCTCAAGGTCTTTATCGAGGCGGCAAAAATCAGAGGCGAAACCCTTGACCATGTACTGCTCTACGGCCCTCCGGGACTCGGTAAAACAACTCTTTCGGGAATCATTGCGAATGAACTCGGTGTGTCAATGAGAATAACCTCAGGCCCTGCAATTGAAAAGCCGGGCGACCTTGCGGCATTGCTTACCAACCTTAACGAGGGCGATGTGCTTTTTATTGACGAAATTCACAGACTGAGCCGTTCCGTTGAAGAAATACTTTACCCTTCAATGGAGGACTTTGCAATTGATATCATCACGGGTAAAGGTCAGATGGCGGCTTCGTATCATCTGCCGTTGCCAAAATTTACACTTGTCGGAGCAACCACAAGAGCAGGTCAGCTGACCGCTCCTTTGCGTGACCGTTTCGGTGTGGTGTTAAGACTTGAGCTCTACACTCCTGAGGAGCTTGCACAGATTGTTGAAAGAAGTGCCGGAATCCTCGGAATAAAAATTGAACATGACGGTGCGCTTGAAATTGCGTCCCGTTCAAGGGGAACACCACGAATTGCAAACCGACTTTTAAAGCGTGTGCGTGACTTTGCACAGGTTATGTCAAACGGCGTCATCACACTTGAAACCGCAAGGACAGCACTTGACAGACTCGAAATTGACGAACTCGGTCTTGACCGCAACGACAGAAGAATGCTTGAGGCAATCGTTCGTTTTTACAACGGCGGTCCTGTCGGACTTGAAACACTTGCGGCGGCAATCGGTGAAGAGGCTGTAACAATCGAGGATGTCTATGAACCGTATCTTTTGCAGATAGGTTTTGTCAGCAGAACACCGAGGGGTAGATGCATAACTGCCGAGGCTTGCAAGCATCTCGGTTGTGAATTTCCTAAGGGTGTTGTAAATGCACAGCCAACACAGCCGACTCTCTTTGGTGACAGGGAGTCATAAATCAGTCACAATATGATTGTATAATTCAACAGAGTGCAAGGTTCTTACTTGGGTTATATCGAAAATTTCAGTTTTGAAAATTTACAATCTACAAATTATTTAACGGAGGAATATACATAATGGGAAGATTATTCGGTACAGACGGTGCAAGAGGTGTTGCAAACGCAGAGCTTACACCCGAACTTGCAATGAATATAGGCAGAGCGGCGGCAATGGTTCTTATCAGCGATGAGGTTGAACACCCCACAATTTTAATCGGTAAGGACACAAGACTTTCGGGCGATATGCTCGAGGGCGCACTTATTGCAGGACTTTGCTCGGTAGGTGCAAATGTTCACATTCTCGGGGTAGTTCCTACTCCTGCGGTTGCTTATCTTGTAGGCAAATACAATGCCGATGCAGGTATTATGATTTCCGCATCACACAACCCGTTTGAATTTAACGGTATCAAAATTTTCAGTTCTGACGGATGCAAGCTTCCCGATGCCCTCGAAAACAGAATTGAAGAAATCGTACTTGACCATGTTGTTCCGTATGCATCAGCAACAGATGAAAATATCGGCAGAGTAACATATGATACAGATGCGGCTGATTTGTATATTGACCACCTTGTTTCGGCAGTTGACTGCGACTTTGAGGGTATGGAAATTGCACTTGACTGCTCAAACGGTTCTTCTTCAAGAACAGCCGAAAAGCTTTTCACAAAGCTTGGTGCAAAGGTTCATATGCTTTTTGACGAGCCTGACGGTGTGAACATCAACCGTGACTGCGGTTCAACTCATATGAGCAAATTGCAGAAGTATGTTCGTGAACACAAGCTTTTATGCGGTCTTGCATTTGACGGTGACGCCGACAGATGTCTTGCGGTTGACGAAAACGGAAACCTTGTTGACGGTGATTACCTTATTGCAATCTGTGCAAATGATATGAAGCAGAGAGGCGTACTCAAAAAGAATGCCGTTGTCGGAACAATTATGACAAACATGGGCTTTAACAAGTTCTGCGAAGAAAACGATATGCACTTTGTTTCAACAAAGGTTGGCGACAGATATGTTCTTGAGGCTATGATGCAGGAGGGCTACAATATCGGCGGCGAGCAGAGCGGTCACATCATTTTGCTTGACTACGCAACAACAGGCGACGGTCAGCTTTCAGGTGCAATGATTCTCAGCATTATGAAGAGAACAGGCGAAAAGCTCAGTCAGCTTGCAAAGATTATGGAGCGTTTGCCGCAGGTGCTCATTAATGTAAAGGTCAGCAGAGAGGGCAAGCTCTCATTCTATACAGACAGGGAAATCAAGGCTGAAATCGAAAGAGTTAGCGAAATCCTCGGTGACAGAGGCAGAATTCTTGTTCGTGTATCGGGAACAGAACCTCTCGTAAGAGTAATGCTCGAGGGCGAAAACCTCGAAGAAATTCAGAACCTTGCGGAAGAAGCCGCACAGGTAGTAAGGGAAAGACTTGCATAATGCGATTATCTGATAAATGGAAAGATTATGAACTTATAGATACCTCTGACGGGGAAAGACTTGAAAGATGGGGAGATATAATCCTTATCCGTCCCGATCCGCAGATTATCTGGTCAAGCGAAAAGAAAAATCCTCTTTGGTATTCGGCACATGCCCGTTACCACCGTTCAAATCGTGGCGGAGGAAGTTGGGAGCAGTACAAAAAAGTTCCCGACCGCTGGACTGTAAATTACGGCAACCTCGTTTTCAACATCAAGCCTATGGGATTCAAGCACACGGGTGTGTTCCCCGAACAGGCAGTTAACTGGGATTTTGCCGCAGAAAAAATTAAAAACGAAAACAGACCGCTTAAAATTCTCAACCTTTTTGGTTACACAGGCTGTGCCACTCTTGCGTGTATGAACGCAGGCGCAACCGTTTGCCATGTTGACGCATCAAAGGGAATGGTTCAGTGGGCAAAGGAAAATGCCGCATCAAGCGGTATTGCCGACAGACCTGTCCGTTGGCTCGTTGACGATTGCGTAAAATTTGTACAGCGTGAAATCCGCCGTGGCAACAGGTATGACGGAATCATCATGGATCCTCCGTCATACGGCAGAGGTCCGGGCGGTGAGGTCTGGAAACTTGAAGAACAGCTTTATTCACTCGTAACCCTGTGTAAACAGGTTCTCTCAGACAATCCGCTGTTTTTCATTCTCAATTCCTACACAACGGGACTTTCTCCCGCTGTAATGGAGTATTTGCTCGGAGTTCTTTTGCAGAAGGACTTCGGCGGAAAAGTATCAAGCGATGAAATAGGACTGAAGGTGAGCGACACGGGACTTGTATTGCCGTGCGGCTCAACCGCAATATGGGAGAAATAATAAATGAGCTTTATTTCACTTGACAACATCAGCTTTTCATATTCCGACATTGAAAGCGGTCAGCCGTACAAAAATGCGGTTGACGGTGTTTCTCTCAATATCGAAAAGGGTGAATTTGTTGCCCTTCTCGGTCACAACGGATGCGGAAAGTCAACTGTTGCAAAACATCTCAACGCAATGCTATTGCCGGATAAGGGCAAAGTGTATGTTGACGGAGATGACACATCAGATGAAAACAAGACATATGACATAAGAGAAAAAGTGGGACTTGTACTTCAAAATCCCGACAACCAGCTTGTTGCAAGCGTTGTTGAGGAAGATGTTGCTTTCGGTCCCGAAAACCTCGGAATACCGCCAAAGGAGATCCGACAGAGGGTTGACGATGCCCTCAAAGCCGTTGATATGTACGATTACCGTGAACACGCTCCGTTCAAGCTTTCGGGCGGTCAGAAACAGCGTATTGCAATTGCCGGAATTCTTGCAATGCAGCCGCAATGCATAGTTCTTGACGAACCCACGGCAATGCTTGATCCTAACGGCCGTGACGAGGTAATGACAACGCTTTTAAAACTCAACCGTGAAAAGAATATGACGGTTGTCCTCATCACACACTATATGGAAGAGGCAGTCCTTGCCGACAGAGTTGTCGTTATGGACGCAGGAAAAATCCTCACTCAGGGTACACCCGAAGATGTTTTTTCACAGGCAGAGCTGCTCAAAAAGCACCGTCTTGATGTTCCGCAGGCAACAGAGCTTGCATACAGACTCAGGGGGTGCGGAGTAAAATTTGATAAACTTCCTCTCAATGCAGAGCAATGTGTAAAAATGCTTGAGGAGGTGCTGTCATGAGCAAGGTGCTTGAACTGAAAAATTTAAGCTATGTTTACGGAACAGGCACTCCGTTTGAGAAAACCGCTGTCAATAATTTGAGCCTTTCAATTGAAAAAGGCGAATTTATCGGCATTATGGGACACACGGGCTCGGGCAAGTCAACACTTGTTCAAATGCTCAACGGACTTATGAAACCAACTTCGGGACAGGTTATTCTTGACGGCGAGGATATCTGGGCAAATCCCAAGGATATCAGAAAAATCCGTTTCAAAGTCGGAATGGTATTTCAGTATCCCGAATATCAGCTTTTTGAAGAAACCGTTGCCAAGGATATCGCATTCGGCCCTACGAATATGGGCAAGAGCGGTGCAGAGCTTGAAAAAGCGGTAAATGACGCCGCAAGATTTACCGGACTTAAAGATGAACTTCTTGAAAAATCTCCGTTCGACCTTTCGGGCGGTGAAAAGAGAAGGGCGGCAATTGCAGGCGTTATAGCAATGAATCCCGAGGTTCTCGTTCTTGACGAACCGACCGCAGGTCTTGATCCTATGGGCAGAGATGTGCTGTTGAGCCAGATTGTGCAGTATCACAAGGAACGCAAAAACACCGTTATCCTTGTATCCCACAGCATGGAAGACATTGCAAGGGTTGCCGATAAGATAATCGTTATGAACAAGTCAAACCTCGTTATGTTTGATAAGACGAAAGAAGTTTTCTCAAAGGGACGAGAGCTTGAAAAAATAGGACTTCGAGTACCGCAGATAACAAAGATTATGCTTGAACTGCGTGAAAAAGGTTTTAATGTTCCCGAAGGAATACTTACTGTTGATGAGGCAATGGACTGTATTTCCTCACTGCTTGACAAGGAGGGTAAAATATGGTAAGAGATGTTGCGTTCGGTCAGTATTTTCCTGCGAACAGCGTAATCCACAAATGTGATCCCCGTGCAAAGCTGATTATGCTTGTCGGATTTCTCGTAATTATTTTCTGTACTTTTAATTATGCTTCGCTTGCGCTTGTTGTGCTTTTTACCGCACTTTTTGTTGCGGCAAGCAAGGTGCCTGCAAAGTTCTATTTCAAAAGCATGAAAGTAATTATATTTATTATAATAGTAACCTCAATTCTCAATGTGTTCTACGGTTCGGGCGATCCGCTTGTACAATGGGGAATTTTCAAAATCACCTTAAACGGCATTAACAGAGCAATTTTTGTTTCGGTAAGAATCATCTGTCTTATCCTTGCAAGCTCCTGTCTTACATTCACAACCTCTCCGACAGAGCTTACGGACGCAATCGAAAGACTGATGAAGCCGCTTGCAAAACTGCACTTTCCCGTTCACGAGATTGCAATGATGATGTCGCTTGCTTTAAGATTTGTTCCCACACTTCTTGAAGAAACCGACAAAATTACTCAGGCTCAAAAGGCACGAGGTGCCGATATGGAGTCGGGTAATATTATTCAGAGGGTAAAGGCGTTTATCCCTATTCTTATTCCGCTTTTTGTTTCGGCATTCAGAAGAGCCTATGAGCTTGCAACAGCTATGGAGTGCCGTTGCTACCGTGGCGGAACAGGAAGAACACGAATGAAAACTATTCATATGGCAAAGCGTGACTATGTATCTTTTGTAATGGTCGCACTTCTAATCAGCGGAGTGATTTTATGCAACATATTCCTGCCTGCGGCAGTTTAAGAAATCTTCTTCTCACAATTTCATATGACGGAAAAGAGTTCCACGGCTGGCAGATTCAGCAGAACGCAATGACGGTTCAGGAGGCTTTTCAAACTGCTCTTTCTAAGATTATCGGTGATGACTTTGATGTAAAGGGATGCAGTCGCACAGACAGCGGAGTTCACGCAAATATGTACTGCATCAGCCTTAAAACAGAGCATCCCATAAAGCCCGAAAGGCTCAAGGCGGCGCTTAACCGCTGGCTGCCGCTAAGCATTGCGGTTCTTGACTGCAAAGAGGTTGCACCCGATTTTCACGCCCGCTATTCCTGCACAAGCAAGGAATATATCTACAAAATCTGGAACAGCGAGGTGCGAAATCCGTTTCTTGACGGATACGCACTTCATTACAGATACAAAATTGACGAAAATCTGCTCGACAAAGCCGCTCAGGCATATGTCGGCAGACACGATTTCACTTCCTTTTGCACGCTTGATAACCGTGAAAAAGGGGATATGACCAGAAATGTAAAAGCCTTTTCGGTAACCCGTGAGGGCGACCTTGTTACAATGAAGGTTGAGGCTGACGGCTTTTTGTACAATATGGTTCGTATTATGGTGGGAACACTTCTCAGGATTCAGCAGGGTAAAATTGCTCCTGATGAAATTCCCTCCATTATAGAAAAGAAAAACAGAAAATATTCGGGTCCCACCGCACAGGCTTGCGGATTGTACCTGAATCGTGTGAATTATGAAAATGACAACAGTTCACAAAAAGGAGTGAACGCTGATGTTTAAAAAATTTAAAGGACATTATTCAAAACGAAAGACACATAAAACCGACAGAGATGTAATGAGCTATGAGGATATGCCTCTTGACGATTATGAACAGGAAAAAACCGAAATGTCGCCGCAGGCTGTCAAGAAAATCGTACTCGGTGCGTGTATTGCCATTGCGGCAGGACTTATAGTTTTTGCCTTTGCAAACCGTGACAAGCTCACATGGGAGAACATCTCAAACTGGTGGACTTATGATGTACTCGGAAATGCAGGTCACGGCTATCCCGTTGACATTATCGGTTCCGAGGTTTCATCGGGCAACTTTGCAGTGTCACAGGGACATGCTGTGTATGCGTCGGACACCTCGTTCGTAACCCTTACAAATTCGGGTACAGAGGTTGCACGACTTCAGCTTACACATTCAAATCCCGTAATGAAAAACAATGAAAACAGATTTCTCACATACGGAATCGGCAGTGCAAGCTATGAGATAAGCAGTTTTGACGAAACGCTTTACTCAGGCAATGCCGAAAATAAAATATACACAGGTGATGTTGCCTCAAACGGTACATACTGTCTTGTTACCGAGGACAACGGTTATCTTACAACGCTGTATGCCTACAGTAAAAATAATAACAGAATTTACAAATATTCTTTTTCGGAGTATTATATAACATCGGTAGCAATTAACAAGGACGGCTCCGGTTGCGTTGCCACAGGTGTGTCAAGTGATAAGGGCTCAGCGGTAACGGGCGTTTATGTGCTTGATTTTTCACAGGAAAAGCCTGTTTCAACCTACGAAATTTCGGGTGACAGCGTGCTTGATTGCAAGTATCTGACCTCAGATACGGCGGTTCTTGTGGGCTCACAGGCAAGCTATATTGTTAAAAAAGGTGAAAAGAATTACAAAACAGTAAGCTATGAGGACAAAACTCTTTCAAATTACTGCTTTAACACAGATACATCAACCTATACAATGGCTCTTTCAAGGAGCGGTGACGGAAGAAGTGTTGCTCTCATAAGCTATAACAGCAACGGTGAGGCACAGTACACAATAAATACCGAACACAAAGCCGATTCGCTTTCTGTCTACAAGGGTACGGTTGCAATCCTTGACGGAAATGTTGTTTACGGTTATAATCAAAATGGAGATTTGCTTTATTCGACAAATTCGGGAACCGGTTCAAAAAAGATTGTGCTTGCCTCGGACTACACCGCTTATATTCTAAGCGTAAATCAAATTAGGTTTATTGACCTTGACAGTGTATCGAGCGACGATACCGCTCAAACTTCAAAACAGGAGTAATAAATTTGGTTGCAGATATAATTATTATTGCCGTGTTTGCGCTTTTGTTTTTTATTGATTTCAAGCGTGGCATAGCAATTACAATTCTCAATGTTGCAGGTGTGGCTCTCACGGGCTTTCTTGCATATCACATTTCAAATTTTCTTGCATCGTGGGTTTATACGGCATTTGTTCAGCAGACCTTAACAACAAATCTGCAACAAATGATTGACACTCAGGGCATCAACTCAGCCATTGCAAACAGTTTTTCGGCTTTGCCAAACTGGGTTATGGGAATGCTCGGATTCTTCCTTTCAATTTTCGGATTGGATTCAAGTGTCTATACAAACGATTTTCAGGTTCCGAACTCTGCCGCAGCGGCGGTGTCAACTTCGGTGGAAAATCTTATTCAGCCGGTTATCACAGGAATGTTCCGCTTGGTTATCGGTGTAGTTATATCAATAATTATCTTTATAATTATAAAAATTCTTGTTAAAAAACTTGCAAGAGTGTTTAAAATACCCGTGGTGAAACAGATTAATAAGCTTCTCGGCGGTGTGTTGGGACTAGCGGAGGCGGCAATCCTTGTATTTTTTGCCGTTAATATCTTTTCGGGAGTGCTTGAGTTTTCAAATCCCGAAATGCTTAATAACCCGATGATTTCGGGTACTGTTTTTAAATTTTTCAGCGTTGCAGTCTAAATGAAGAAACAGGAGGGAACAGTAATGGAAAAAGAAAAAGATGTGTGGAGCTTTAAAACATCCGATTTGGTTACTATACCTAATATTATAACTTATGTAAGATTTGTGCTTATAATCCCGTTCGTATATTTTTTCCTTGCGGAACAGTATATATATGCGGCAATATGTATAGGTTTGTCGGGACTTTCCGATTGCTTTGACGGAATGGCTGCCAGAAAACTCAATCAGGTAACTCCTCTCGGAAAAATCCTTGATCCCATTGCAGATAAGGTAACGCTTTTTGCGGTCGTTATCTGTATGGTGATTTATGTGCCTATGGTTCTTCCGATTCTTGTAACACTTCTGGTCAAAGACCTTATTATGCTCCTCGGCGGTGCAGATTTAATCAAAAAAAGACTCACTCCGCCTTCTGCAAATTGGTACGGAAAGGTCGGAACAATCATTTTCTACTTTTCCGTATGTCTTATCGTATTTCTCAAGGCCTTTTTTGCCTACGAAAATATGGTGCTTGATTTGATATTGCTTTCGGTTACAGCCGCATCCATGTTATACGCTTTGTATCGTTACGGCAAAATCTATTTTGCAATGATTAAGGAGTACAACGAATCACTTAAAAAGACAGCTGACATTAAAAATAAATAAATTCCGACAAATAAATATTGAATTATTTGTTAAACAGTTGTATAATTCTTATATTACCATGACAGCAAATGTGCAATTTGGTGTCCTAAAAAGGAGTATGCTATGCTTTGTACAAGATGCGGAAAACGGCCTGCGGTTGTTTTCGTTTCAAATAATAATTCCAAAGACGCCCCGACGGCAGGTTATTGCCTTACCTGTGCAAAAGAGCTTGGAATCAAGCCGGTTGAGGATCTTATCAGCAAAATGGGTATCTCGGACGAGGACCTTGAAAATGTTCAGGATCAGATGAATACCCTCATGAACAGTATGGGTGACGGCGATATGTCGCAGCTTATGGAACAGCTTGGTGCGGATAACCTTGCCGAGCAGATGGGCGATTTTTCTAAAGACGGTGACGGCAGTGAGGATGATGATTTCTCTCACGGTGCACCTGCATTCCCTGCATTTTTCAACAGTATGTTCGGCGGACAGAACAACAATGCGACAAATCAGGATAATAATAAAAAGGGCAAAAAAGAGAAAAAAGAAAAGAACAGAAAGCACATCAATCTTTACTGTGAAGACCTCACACGCAAGGCGAGAGAGGGCAAAATCGACCGCATTGTCGGCAGAGACAGCGAGATTGAGCGTGTAATTCAGATTCTTTCAAGAAGAACAAAGAACAATCCTTGCCTTATCGGTGAACCCGGTGTAGGTAAAACCGCTATTGCAGAGGGGCTTGCTCTCCGCATTGCCGCAGGAAATGTTCCTCAAAGACTTAAAAACAAGGAAATTCAGCTTCTTGACCTCACCTCACTTGTTGCAGGTACTCAGTTCAGAGGTCAGTTTGAAAGCAGAATCAAAGGACTTGTTTCCGAAATCAAGGAGAACGGCAACATAATTCTCTTTATTGATGAGGTTCACAGCCTTGTCGGCACAGGTGACAACGAGGGTACAATGAATGCCGCAAATATCCTCAAACCGGCTCTTTCAAGGGGCGAGGTTCAGGTCATCGGTGCTACAACATTCAACGAATACAGAAAATATATCGAAAAGGATTCTGCTCTTGAAAGAAGATTTCAGCCCGTAAAGGTCGGCGAGCCTACAATTGCTCAGTCAATTGATGTTATCGCAGGCGTAAAAGGCTATTATGAGGCACATCACCGTGTAATTGTTGATGATGATATCGTTCGCAAGACGGTTGTCCTTTCTGAAAGATACATAACAGACCGTTTTCTTCCCGACAAAGCAATCGACCTTCTTGATGAAAGCTGTGCCTGTGCTGCTCTCCGCAATAAAAACATGGAGCGTCACGATAAGCTTGAGGACGAAAGACAGAAGCTTCTCATCAGAAAGGACGCTCTTACAAATGCCGATGAGGTAAACTACGAACAGCTTGCCGAGGTCAACACAAGCCTTGCAAGAATTGACAGCGACCTTAAAGAAATTGATCCCGAAACTCTCGTTTCAAAGGTTACAGAGGAGGATATCGCCAAGGTCATCGAACTCTGGACAGGCATCCCCGCATCAAGAATCAAGGAAAACGAGCTTTCAAAGCTTGCCGACCTTGAGAACGAGCTTAAAAAGAAAATTATCGGTCAGGACGAGGCTGTAAAGGCTCTTGCATCTGCAATCAGAAGAAGCAGAGTTCAGATTTCACCTCGCCGCAGACCTGCATCGTTCATCTTTGTAGGTCCTACAGGTGTCGGTAAAACAGAGCTTGTAAAGGTTCTCAGCAAGGAACTTTTCGATACCCCCGAAACTCTTATCAGACTTGATATGAGTGAATTTATGGAGAAACATTCGGTTTCTAAAATTATCGGTTCACCGCCCGGATATGTCGGTTACGATGAGGCAGGACAGGTAACGGAGAAAGTTCGCCGCAGACCTTATTCGGTTCTCCTCTTTGATGAAATCGAAAAGGCTCATCCCGATGTTCTCAATATTTTGCTCCAAATTCTTGACGAGGGCAGAGTTACAGACGCTCACGGCAGAACAGTAAACTTTGAAAATACTGTTATCATTATGACATCAAATGCCGGTTCTGCATTAAAGGACAGCGCATTAGGCTTTGGCAAGACTGAAGAAGATGCCTCAAAAGAAAAGGTTATGAAGGCACTTTCCGAGTTCCTCCGTCCCGAATTTATCGCAAGAGTTGACGAGGTTATCGTATTCAACAGCCTTAAAAAGGACGATTTTGTAAAGATTGCAGACCTTATGCTCTCTGAGTATGTACCGACTCTTGAGGAAAAGCACATCAAATTCACATTTGACGAAAAGGTTTGTCAGCTCCTTGCAGAAAAGTCATGCAACGGTGCAAGCGGTGCTCGTGACCTCAGAAACACAATTCGCAGAGAGGTTGAGGAGAAAATTGCAAACGCAATGATTGAGGCAGGTGCAGGCGGTGTTACTGCAATGCACCTTACAGCCGAAAACGGTGAGCCTGTTCTTCAGTCAATCTGATTTTTACGGTAAAAGTTAACACATAAAATTTCCGCATATCGGGCAGTCATCACGATTGCCCGATTTTTTGTTACAATATAATTCTATTAAAGAATAATCCCACACGGCGAGCCACCGTACCCTGTTCGTGAAGGTAGTTTGTAAATGTCAAAAAACATATTATGCCCGAGCGGAAGTTTTTTTAAATTGAAAGTTGAAAATTGAAAATGTAAAATTGTGGTCGGGCAGACAGTTTGCAAAATGCAAATCATTGTTGCCCGATTGTTTTTGTATATAGAGAAGTTGCGTTTAAATGTAGAGGCGGATACTATCCGCCCACGCGGCGAGCCGCCGTCCCCAATTCGTGCAGACAGTTTGTTTTCCATTATACAAACTGTCTACACGAGAGAAAAAAACACGAGAGAAAAAACACAAGAGAAAAAAACGGCTGTGTAGCACAATGTACACAGCCGTTTTTTGAAAATAAAATGAAAGAAAGATTAACCTTTTACAGCACCTGAAACAACACCCTCGATGATGTATTTCTGACAGGCAAAGTAGAAAATAATAATCGGAACGATGCTCAGAACGATAAGCGCCATAATAGCACTTGTGTCCGTATGACCGTAACTGCCGTTAAGATACTGAATATGAATCGGAATAGTTTTGTAATCCATATCAAGAATAAGATAGGGGAGAAGGTAGTCGTTCCAAATCCACATTGTTTCAAGGATTGCAACCGAAATAAAAGTAGGTTTCATAATCGGAAGAACAATACCGAAGAATGTTCTCAAAGGACCTGCTCCGTCAACATCTGCGGCTTCCTCAATTTCAACAGGAATTGATTTAACAAATCCCGAGAACATAAATACCGCAAGTCCTGCTCCGAATCCGAGGTATATAATCAAAATACCCCACGGAGTTGTAAGCTTGAGACTGTCGGCTGTCTTTGAGAGGGTAAACATTACCATCTGGAAAGGAATAACCATTGAGAAAATGCAGAAATAGTAGATGATTTTGCATATACGAGAATTTGAACGCTGCAAGTACCACGCACACATTGATGTGCAGAAAAGAATAAGCACAACACCGCCGATTGTAATGAAGAAGCTCCATACAATTGACTTCCAGAATGGATAGTTGCCGTGGAACATACCTGTCATATAGCTTTGAAAGCCCTGAAAACTGTCTGCATTCGGAAATTCAAAGATTGCACGGCTGATTGCCGCATTGCTCTTGAAGGAGTTCATCAGTACAATGAAAACGGGAGCAACATAGAATACTGACACAATAGAGAAGAGAATTGTTAAAATTTTCATTCCTACGGTTTGTTTTTTCTTTACAGGCCTATCCTTAGCCTTTGCTGCAACTTTTGCCATTACTGCTGAACCTCCTTTCTTCTTGTGAAGTAAAGCTGAATAAGGGCAATGATAACAACAATTACGAAGAAGATAACGCCCTCAGCCTGACCTACGCCACGAGAATTCTGGTTTGCATAGAATGTATTGTAAATATTGAGAGCCATCATTTCCGTCTGATAAACCATTGTACCGCTTCCCTGTGATACAATACCCGGAGCACCGCCTGTGAGGGCAAGGTTCTGGTCGAACAGCTTAAATGAGTTTGTAAGTGTAAGGAATGTACAGATTGTGATGGAAGGCATCATCATCGGCAATGTTACATTTGTAAGCAACTGTTTTTTGCCTGCGCCGTCAATTTTAGCCGCCTCATAAAGATCATGAGGTACGCTCTGGAAACCGGCAATGTAAATAATCATCATATAACCTGCCTGTTGCCAGCACATAAGAATTACAAGTCCCCAGAAACCGAAGTTTGCGTTAAGCGCAAGGTTTGTTCCGTAATACTGAAGAATACCGTTAAAAATGTACTGCCAGATGTAGCCGAGAATGATACCGCCTACAAGGTTAGGAACAAAGAAAACAGTTCTGAATACATTTGAACCCCTGATTCCGAGCGTGAGTGCATACGCCACAAAAAACGCAATGAGGTTAATGAGTATAACCGATACTATAACAAACAGTACCGTAAACCAGAATGAATGTAAAAAGCCCTCATTCTGAAAGGCCTTGACATAGTTTCCGAACCCGATGAATACTGCGTCGCTTGTTGTTCTGAATTTACAGAATGAAAGGTAAATGCCGTTAAAGAACGGATATACAAAACCTATAAGGAAAGCAGCAAGAGTAGGAAGAACAAATATAAGAAAATAAATTTTTCTTTTAGGTTTTCTAAACATAATATTTTGCCTTTCCGTTCATAAGAAAGGGGGGCGGAATGCCGCCCCCCTACCGAACCTGTTAAATTAAAACAGAAATCTTACAATCAGCCGTTAGCCTTTGCATATTCTGTTTTCCAACCCTGTACAAATGCAGTCTTAACAGCGTCCCAGTCGCCTGTACCTGCTGCATACTGTGTAAGAGCTGTGCCAACACCGTTTTTCCAATCTTCACTTGGCATTGTTGTGAAGTTCCAGCTTACCGGAGTTTTGCCTGCTGCTGTGAGTTCGTTATCAATCTTAACAAATACATTGGTTGCTTCCTTAGCATTCTTGAAAGGAATTACAAATCCCATATCGTCAGCAAGAGCAGATGTACCTGTTTTGTTTGTTACACACCAGTTCAAGAATTCAAGAGTAGCTGCCTGATCGTCAGCACTTGCCTTGTTGTTTACACACCAGTAGTTCTCTGAACCTGTGCAAAGACCCTGATTAGCTTCATCGCCTGCGCCGATGTAAATCGGGAGCATGCCGAGTTCGTCGTCCTTCATACCTGCCTTGGTAACTATTGAATATTCCCAGCTGCCGTTCTGGAAGAATACTGCTTCGCCTGATGTGAACTCAGTTTCAGCGTCTGTGCCCTTCTTGCTTGCGAGGTCTGCAGGATCACATGTTGAATCTGTGATGTAGAGATCCCAGATGTTCTTATAGTTATCAAGGTATTTACCCTCGATAGCGTCTGTTGATTTGATGCCCTTATCCTTGTACTCAAAGTAGATAGGAAGGTTAGCAAGGTGAGTTTTGAATCTCCAGTCAGATGAAGAATCCATACCTGCTGATGTGAACGCACCCTTAACGCCGAGCTTATCCTTATTCTTCTGGATTTCATCGGCAACAGTCTTTAACTTCTCAAAGCTGTTGATGTCTTCAATCTTCTTAACCGAAGCAAAGTCAGAATCGCAATACTTCTGGAGAAGAGTCTTGTTGTAGATAATGCCGTATGTTTCAATTACATAAGCAATACCGTAAACCTTGCCGTCTTCTTCAAGCGCATAATCCTTTGAAGTAAGCTGATTATAAATTTCTGATGAACTGAGGTCTGCACAATAGTCTTTCCAGTTTGCAAGACCTACAGGACCGTTAACCTGGAAGAGTGTAGGCGCGTTGTCCTTGTCCATCTCTGCTGTAAGTGTTGACTCATAAGTACCCTCGGCAGCTGTCTTAACAGTTACCTCAACACCTGTTTCGTCCGTGTACTTCTTAGCAAGAGCCTGCCAATCCTTGTCCTGCTCAGGCTTAAAGTTAAGATAGTAAACTTTACCGTTTTTTGCGTTGCCTGCTGCATTTTTTGAATCATCTTTTGATGAACCTGATGATGAAGAACCGCCGCAGCCTGCAAGAGCAGTAGCAGTCATCATACCTGCAACTGCAAGAGCTGCAGCTCTTTTGATTGTTGATTTTTTCATAGCTTTCACCTTAATTAAAAATATTTATCCGCTAAACCCGGATATTGGCGAGAGAACAACATTCTGCGTTCTCTCTATTGCCACAATCATAACACACTATTCATGAAAATACAATAGATTTTTTTAAAAAATTTCTCTGTGATTAGTCAAAACGAAGGTATTAACCAAATGTAATTTCAAAATCAAACAAAAAACAACCGCATATTATCTGAGTTTTTTGACTTATTTGTCAAATAAGAAATATTAAAGTAACATTAAAGTTACAATATTGTAACCTGTCAAATATGGTCATTCTATTGAAAATGACAAGCGTTTTGTGCTAAGATTATGTCAAATTTGTTTTTATAAGAAGGTTAATTTAGCAATTATGAAAAATTTCAATCAATCATCCCTTGCACGATTTTTCACCCGATTTCCTAAGCTGTTATTTGCGGGATTGATGTACTCAATTCCGTTTGCCGTATTTTCCGGAATATTCATTCTCATAAGCTTTCTGTCCGGATTCAACAATGTAATATTATGGAGCTTGGGTATAATTCCCGCAATGCCGTTCTATTCCGGACTTGTAATGGTAATCCGCAAAATTTCGGTTGAAAAAGAGGATGTAAATGTTTTCAAAACTTTTGTACAGGCATTTCGTGAAAATCTGAAAAAATCAATTTTCAACGGATTTGTCGCTTACCTCATAGTAGCATGTTCGTTTTTTGCAATTCTCTATTACGGAACACTTGCTCAGACAGACATAGTCTACGGCTCTGTCTTTACCATATATATAGTGTTCTCAATTGCAATGCTGATTATGCTGTTCTATGTACCCCTGCTAACAATTACCTATGACCTCAGACTCCGTGACATTTATAAAAATTCACTCCTGTTGATTTTCGGTAAAATTCTCAGAAATATTGTCGCACTTGTGCTTGTCGTAATAGTTTCATTCGCAGTATTCCTCGCAGTAATCTATGCAAAGGGTGCAATGCTTGTTGTTGCAGTTGCTCTCTCGGTAATTTTCTACCCGATGATTGCAACCTATATAATAGTATCCGTAATCGCAAAAGGCGTGCAGGAGTCTGTCGGTTATTTTACAGGTGATAATGTGCAGTATGTCCTTACGGAAGAAGAAGTTCAGCGTGAAACCGAAGCTGTAGAGAATGCAAACTCAGATGACGACTACATCTTTGTCAACGGCAGAATGATTAAAAATCCGGCTAAAACGAATACGAAAGAGTAATTTTTAAAGCACTTTGCAGAATGCAGGGTGCTTTTAGTTTTTATATGCATAATGTGTTAGGCATATATGTGTGATTGATGTGATTGCAGTTTTTTGACTGACATTTGACTAATATTTAAGCAATATTATGCGATATTTTGCAATATTTTACGGTAAAAATAAACAAATAAAAACCGCACCAAAGAGCCTGAAAACGGCTTTCTGATGCGGTTTTTGTTATGGAGCTGAAGAAGGGACTTGAACCCTCGACCTACTGATTACGAATCAGTTGCGCTACCAACTGCGCTACTCCAGCATTTAATTTTTTGGTTGTTCGGCTGTAATAAAGTAAAAATACAGAACGCAGAAATTGCATAAAATATACACACTAACTTCCGCTACATGATTATACATCAAAAATTTAAAGATTTCAATACCAAATTTGAAAAAGAGGTTTACAAAAACCGGAAGAGAGGCATAAAAGTTTTACGAATCAATAATAATAGATGCAGGTATAATTCATCAAAAAAATATTTATGAATACAAAATAATGCACAAAAATCATGCTGATTTTTGTTTAGTGAAGTGTTATCACATTTGTGGAATATTTTATTTAAAAGTATTATAATTGAATCGCAGTGTGCAAAGCGGAAATACTTTTATGTGATAGGATGTGCAGAAGATGCCCAAAAGAAAGTGCAGTAATATCGACGCTTCGGTAGGACTCAGAATGCGTTATTACAGAATTCAGTGCGGACTTACCCAACAGCAGGTTGCGGACGCATTAAAGATAAACAGAACAACTTATACAAAATATGAAACGGGAGTTTCCGAACCAAGCCACGAGCTTCTCGGAAAAATCGTTAAAATGTTCGGTATCGATTATAACGCAATTCTTGACAACAGAGATTATTTTGAAAGAAGAGTTGCCGACGGTGACATGACGCTCAATGTACTGACTCTTTCCGAAAGAGCAATCATTGCAAGATATCGCTCAATGTCTAAAGAAGATCAGAAGAAAATTTGTGAATATATAGATATGCTCTACAATGAAAAAGCAAAGAAGATTTTGTAAAAAACACTTTACTTTTGACTTTGATTGTGATAATATAAAACAGATGACCGTGTCTCGGAACAGGGAGTATGCCGTTTGTCGGATTTTCACAGCCCTGCCCTGAGATGTTGGCGACTATTTTTGAAAGGTGGAATTTTTAATGCTTAAAGAAGAAAAGCAGGCTATCATGGCTGAGTACGCAACTCACGAAGGCGACACAGGTTCTCCGGAGGTTCAGATTGCTCTTCTTACAAAGAGAATCAATGACCTTACCGAGCACCTCAAGGTTCACAAGAAGGATCACCACAGCAGAAGAGGTCTTCTCAAGATGGTTGGTCAGAGAAGAAGCCTTCTCGCTTACCTCACAAAGGTAGACATTGAGAGATATCGTTCTATCATTGCAAGACTCGGTATCCGTAAGTAATTTTTTAAGTACACAAGGGCAAGCGAAAGCTTGCCCTAAATTCGATTTTCTGCGGGATTTTTATTTGCTGTTTTTTAGCGGTAAAACGATTAAATAACATATGCTTTTGTGTGTTTGTCAGTTTTGTTTAATGGTTTTATTGCTAAATCGGCGTAAAATCCCGTTTGAATAAATTTGAACTTTATTTAAAATGTGAAACTTATGTTTCGGAAAGGATTTTACTAAAATGAATCGACTTATGACATTCGACAAATACAGAGTATTTGAAACAGAATTTGCCGGCAGACCTTTAAAGGTTGAAACAGGCAAGATGACACAGCTTGCAAACGGTGCGTGTCTTGTTCACTACGGCGACACAACAGTTCATGTTGCTGTTACAGCATCAGAAAAGCCAAGAGAGGGCGTTGATTTCTTCCCGCTTTCGGTTGACTATGAAGAAAAGATGTACGCAGTAGGCAAAATCCCCGGTTCTTACCTCAAGAGAGAGGGCAGACCTTCGGAAAAGGCTATTCTCACAAGCCGTGTAATCGACCGTCCTATCCGTCCTCTTTTTGACAAGAGCATGAGAAACGATGTTTCAATCGTTTGTACGGTAATGAGCGTTGATCCCGACTGTCAGCCTGAAATTGTTGCCATGATCGGTGCTTCAATCGCAATTTCAATTTCTGATGTTCCGTGGAACGGACCTATCTCGGGTTGTTCTGTAGGTATGATTGACGGTGAGTACATCATTAACCCGACAGAGGAGCAGAGAAAGGTTTCTCAGATGGCAACAACAGTTGCCTCAACAAGCACAAGAATTGCTATGATCGAGGCAGGTGCAAACTGCGTATCTGATGACGATATGTACAACGCTATTATGGCAGGTCACGAGGCTAACCAGAAGATTATCAGCTTTATTGAGGAAATCAAGGCTGAAATCGGCAAGCCTAAGTTTGAGTTTGCAAGTCTTGAACCCGACCATGATATGTTTGAGGCAATCAAGGCATTTGCAGAAGAAGATGTTAAGGTTGCTCTTGATACAGATGATAAGAGAATTCGTGACGAAAGACTCAAGCCTATCTATGAGGCAGTTCACGCAAAATTTGACGAGATTTATCCCGAAAGCGAAGCCCTCATTGACGAGTGCCTTTATAAGACACAGAAGTTCATTGTTCGCCGTTGGTTACTCGATGAGCAAAAGCGTGTTGACGGCAGAGGAATGGACGATATCCGTCCTCTCGCATCAGAGGTTGGCGTAATTCCGAGAGTTCACGGTTCGGGTATGTTCACAAGAGGACAGACTCAGGTTCTCACAATCGCAACACTAGGTCCTGTTTCCGACAAACAGCTCCTTGACGGCATTGACGGTGAAACAGAAAAGAGATATATCCACCACTACAACTTCCCAAGCTACTCAGTCGGCGAAACAAAGCCAAGCCGTGGTCCGGGCAGAAGAGAAATCGGTCACGGTGCTCTTGCAGAAAGAGCACTCGTTCCTGTAATTCCTTCGGTAGAAGAATTCCCATATGCACTTCGCCTTGTTTCGGAAGTTCTTTCTTCAAACGGTTCAACTTCACAGGGTTCAATCTGCGGTTCAACTCTTGCTCTTATGGACGCAGGTGTTCCGATTAAGGCTCCTGTTGCAGGTATCTCATGTGGTCTTATCACAGAGGGCGACCGTTGGATGACAATGGTTGATATTCAGGGTCTTGAGGACTTCTTCGGTGATATGGACTTTAAGGTAGCAGGTACACATGACGGTATCACAGCTATTCAGATGGACCTCAAAATCAGCGGTCTTACTCCCGAAATGATTAAAGAGGCTCTTGCCAAGACTCACAAGGCTCGTAACTACATTCTTGATGAAGTAATGCTCAAGGCTATTGCAGAGCCGAGAGAAGAGCTTTCAAAGTACGCTCCCAAGATGTTCACAACAACAATTCCTGCTGACAAAATCAGCGAGGTTATCGGTAAGAGCGGTAAGGTTATCAAGGAAATTCAGGCTGAATGCGAAGTTAAGGTTGACATTGAGGAAGACGGCGAACTCGGACAGGTATTTGTTTCGGGTATTGATTCCGACAAGTGTAAGCGTGCAATCGAAATCATCAACACAATCGCTGTTGATCCTGAGCCGGGTGCAATGTACCTCGGTAAGGTTACCCGTATTATGGACTTCGGTGCTTTCGTTGAAATCGCTCCGGGTAAGGAAGGTCTTGTTCACATTTCTCAGCTTGATGTTAAGCGTACAGAGAATGTAACAGATGTTGTTAATGTAGGCGACATCATCCGTGTTAAGGTAATGGAAATTGACGATAAGGGCAGACTCAATCTCTCTCGCCGTCAGGTTCTTATTGATGTTGACGGCCTTGTTCCCGAAAACGACATTGACGCAGAAAGAGCAGCTCGTCCACGCAGACCTCACAATGACCGCAGAGGCGGCTTTAACAGAAACAACAGAAAGTAATTTTTGTAGTCTGAAATCTAATATTTTTTAATATTTATACAATCAGTCCCTTTCAATTTGCAAATGCATTGAAAGGGACTGTTTTGTTAAGTGAAAATTGAAAGTGGAAAATTATGCTTTGGTGGGTAAATGTCATACACTCAAAATATTAAAAACTAAAATAAAAAGCGGTGGTCAATGCCACCGCTAAATTAATGCAATTATTTAGTTTGCATATTTTGAAAGATTATCCCAATCAATATCGTCTTCGGAAACAAAGTCACCGTTTTCCGCTTCTGTAATATCTTTATACTCATGTTCGGTAACTTTTGTGTAGTCAGGATCCCAAGCAAGTACGAGTTTCTTAATCAATTCGTAGGCAAGTTCCTTGTCACTGTCGGGAAGCATATCAATCATTTTAGCAATTTCAGCTGTTTTCGTACTCATATACGGCAACTCCTTTCATTTATAAATATCTCCACGAGAACCTATATCCATAAATAATATATATTATTTCATAAGTACCGTCAAGTAACCTTTTAAAAATAATACGGTATTTACCGATTCTTAATCGTTGTCTGCCGTCATCAAATCCCTGCATTAATTTTATATCACCTTTAGGAGGATTAATTTTTAACCCCTCAATTCCAATTCTGATACGATTAACTGTTGCTTTATCGGATTTTGCAAGGAACTTGAGTGCAGCTTTTGAATATTTTACTTCCATAATAACAACCCGTTTGTATTTTTCTTTAACAATATTATATCATCGCTTTTCTTTTAAATCAATAGCAAAATAATTTCATATACAATCAGACACATGAACAAAATTTGCATAGTGTTTAAATTATCCTAATCATCTTGATTTCAACTTGATAACATAGTATAATTGACTTAACAAAAATATCCGACAAATACGGACACAGATTTATAAAGGAGAGAATACAATGCAGGTTAAAATTTCCGATTCTATAAAATACATTGGCGTTGATGACAAGACAATCGACCTTTTTGAAAGTCAGTATCTTGTTCCCAAAGGAATTTCTTACAACTCATATCTTATTGTTGACGAAAAGGTTGCAATTATGGATACGGTTGACAAGAGAAAAACTGACGAATGGCTTGAAAATCTTGACAGAGAGCTTAACGGCAGAACTCCCGATTATCTTGTAATCAGCCACCTTGAACCCGACCATGCGTCAAATATTAAGGTTGTTTCCGAGAAATATCCGTCAATGAAGCTTGTTGGTAATGCAAAGACTTTTTCAATGCTCCCACAGTTTTTTCCGGATTTTGATTTTGCCGATAAAACCGTTACAGTCAAAGAGGGTGACGAACTTGAACTCGGTTCGCACAAGCTTACATTCATAATGGCTCCCATGGTTCATTGGCCTGAGGTTATGGTTTCATATGAAAGTGCAGAAAAGGTTCTTTTCTCTGCGGACGGCTTCGGCACATTCGGCACACTTGACGCTCAGGAGGACGATTGGGCTTGCGAGGCAAGAAGATATTACTTCAATATCTGCGGTAAGTACGGTGTTCAGGTTCAGAATCTTCTCAAAAAAGCCGCAAAGCTTGATATTCGGAAAATCTGCCCGCTTCACGGTCCTGTACTTGACGAAAATCTTGGTTGGTACATCGGTCTTTACGATACATGGAGCAAATATGAGCCTGAAACCGACGGTGTGTTCATTGCATATTGTTCGGTTCACGGCAACACAGCCAAGGCTGCCGAAAAGCTTTGTGAAATCATCAAATCAAAAACCGACAAAAAGGTTTCGATTGCTGACCTTTCACGCACAGACCTTGCCGAGGATATTGAGGACGCATTCCGTTTCAGCAGAATGGTTGTTATCGCACCGAGCTATGACGGCGGCGTGTTCCCGATAATGAACGATTTCCTGCACCACCTTAAAATCAAGGGCTACAAGAACAGAAAGGTTGCTATGGTTGAAAACGGCTCTTGGGCTCCTTCAGCCGCAAAGACAATGAGAACATATCTTGAAGAAATGAAAAATGTTGAAATTTGTCCTACTGTTGTGACAATCCGTTCTGCTATGAAAGAAGAAAATATTCCTCAGCTTGAACAACTTTCTGACGAAATTCTTGGATAATATCATAATAAATTGACATAAACGCAATAATAAAAGGATATAAATATATATTTATAGCTTCAATAATTACACCTAAAAGATGGCGAATTTTGTTCTGCAAAGGTTGAGATTGTTATTTTTGTAACAATTAGATAAAAATTTCAAAGGATATTTTACATCAAAGATTTAATTCCGTTGCAAATGCAATTGAATTTAAAACTCTTTTGTTGTACAATAAAGCTAAAGTTGATGCCCACGGAATAAGCATTGAAACAGATTCGTTTTTAGGTAATTTGTTTTGGAGTTTTGAAATTAGTCGTGAAAAGTTCTTTCTTCTGCCTGTATTCAATGCTTATTTCGTTCATTCATATTGATATATTCCTTCTATAACCCAATATACCCCGAAAATGACCGACGCTTGTTGTCGGTCATTTCACTTTTCGGCGGGTTTCCATTTCGGCATAATTGTACATAGTTGTAATTCAACTAATTTCCCACAGTGAAAAAATTGTCAAATTCGGTAATTTTGCCTATAACAAAATTATGCAAAATGTGGTACAATAATATTGTAAGAACTCAGTGTTTATCTGAGATTTAAGATGATGCGATTATACGGATGGTGAGAGTATGTACAGTATTGGCGAGATTGTTCTTTACGGCTCAAACGGAGTTTGTGAGATTACCGAAATTACAACGAAAAAAATCGGAAAGGATTCTATTGAATACTATGTTTTAAAACCTGTTTGCTCGGATTCTTCAACGCTTTTTGTTCCGACTCAGAATGAAATGCTTGTGTCAAGAATGCGTGTTGTCCTTTCTTCGGATGAAATTAAAGATATTTTGTCACAGAAAACCGATAATGAAATATGGATTGACAATAAAGCCGAAAGATGTGAAAAAATCAAGGAGATTATTTCGGGCGGCGATTGTATGAAGCTTGTTGAGCTTATCAGGAGAATGCACTTCCACAGTAAGCTCCAGCTCAAAAAGGGTAGACGACTTCACATTACTGACGAGCGTTTTCTCAAAGAAGCTGAAAAAATGGTTTGTGACGAGGTTTCGGTTGTTCTTCACATTGACCGTAACGATGTTCTTCCGCTTGTGCTTGCAGGCTGATTTTTTAAAAATATATAAAGGATACAGAGGATTAACCGGAGCATTCTTTGAATTGCTTTCAATGTTGTTCCTCTGTTTTTTATTTTTGGTAATTCTAGGTTGTTTGCCTATTTACAAAATGTTGCATTTTGTAGTAAAATATAGGAATAATGATTTATGGGAGCTATTTAATGAGAAATTTCAAAAAAACTTTATCATTTTTACTTTCAACGGTAATAATAGTTTCATCAGTTGTAGGTGTCGGTACAACCGTTTTTGCCGCAACCGATGAACACACATACAAAAACTTTAAATACAGAATTCTTGACGATAACACAGCCGAAATCTGCGGTTATACGGGCAAGAATGCAGTCGTGACTGTTCCCGACAGCATTGATTCAAAGCCTGTAACCTCAATCGGCAGGACGGCTTTTTATTCCGGCAAAATCAAGGAAGTGACAATTCCCAACACAGTAAGAAGCATCAAATGGTGGGCTTTTTACGGTTGTGAAAGCCTTGAAAAAATCAACCTGAATTTTGGTTTGAAAACTGTAGGCTACGGTGCGTTTATGAATTGTAAAAATCTTAAATCCGTGAGCATTCCAATGTCCGTAACCCAGATTTGCGATGATTCGTTTGCGGTAAGCTGTTCAACCAAAAAGGGCGTTTTTGACACCTACAGCAAGCAGACAATAAGCACTCAGCAGTATTCAACCGATTCATCATTCACTCTTGATGGCTATTCGGGGACTGTCGCAGAAAAATATTGCAATGATAATTCGCTAAACTTTGTTTCGTCGGGCAATGTAATTTACGGCGATGTTAATAACAACGGAACTGTTGAGGCAGCTGATGCAAAGCTTGCCAAAAGCCTTATCGACACTGTTCCGACCGAGGAAGAACTGACGGCTGCCGATGTTGACGATGACGGCAAAATCACAGAAAATGATGTTAATCTTATTTTGCAGGCTGTCGGCAACGAATTTTACGCACAGCTTTTTCCGTGTGCAAAGGCTATGTATTCTGCTCCCGACTACCTTTCGGGCAGAACTATGTATTGTGACGGCGACAGCGTTGCCTACGGTTCGGGTACGAACACAATGGGAAATTCAACATATTCTTTCTGCAATTATGTTGCCGAAAAATATAATATGACAATGACCAACAAGGCCACTCCCGGCACAACTCTTGCAATAAGAAAGGATTTTATCGGCACAGATCACAGAAGTATCCTTGAGCGTGTCCGTGAAATGAAAGGCAGTTACGATGTTATTCTGCTTGACGGCGGTTTTAATGACCTGTTCAAAAATGTTGAAATGGGTGCAATGACCGATATAAATAATAAATCGGGAAAATACAATGAATACACCACAGCAGGTGCGTTGGAAAGTATTTGCTATTTTCTCGATAAGAATTATAAAGACTCGATTAAGCTGTTCGTACTCTGTCACAATTGCTCAACAAGAAAAAAACAGTCACAGTATTGGTCTTTAATGAAAAATATACTTGATAAGTGGGAAATTCCCTATGTTGACCTTTCGGAAGAAACAGAGCTTACCGGTGATAATGAGGAAATTACAACACAGTATTTTAGATATAATGCAACAACCAAAAAAGGTGACGGGATTCACCCTCTTGCATATGCCAATATGAAGATATACGGTCCCATCGTTGCCGAAAAGCTTAACGAAACAGTACAGAGCAAGTCTGAACTTGTTTTGCCGAAAAGTGACATTTCTATGGGACTTTTTGAAAGTTACACCCTTAACAGCGAAATTACGGAGTTGAGGGGAGATATAGATGTCAGCTATTCAAGCAGTAACCCGTCAGTTGCCTCTGTTGATGAAAACGGCAATATTGTTGCCACGGGCATAGGCGATACGGTTATCACGATTTCGACCTCTGACGGTAAAACAAAAAATGTGAATGTGAATGTAAAGTTTCTTGCAATGGCGGTTAGCTTTGGCAAAAATAAAATTTCACTTTCAGAGGGTAATTCAAGCTTGCTGAATCTTTCTGTTGCAGACGGTGAGGCGACCTGTTCAACAACCTATTCGTCAACGGATCCGACTGTTGCGTCTGTTGATGAAAACAGCGGAAAAATTACAGCCAACAAAACGGGCAAAACCACAGTATCATGTACCACGGCAAACGGTGTAACGGTAAGGTGCCTTGTATGTGTCACAAGCAGTGCGCTGACTAAAATGCAGAAAGCGTAAGGCGTTTATGAAAATATTTAACAGAAAATTAAAAATAACTTCATCTGCTTTGCTTACATTATGTATGGTTTTTGTAATGACGGCTTGTGCCGAAAACAGCAGTCAGTCCGAAAAATCACAGCTTGCAGAGCAGACGACTGTTCAGCCGACAACAATGTCAGCCGAAGAAATTAATGACCGAAAGCTTGATAAATTCATATCTGATATGACGCTTGAAGAAAAGGTGGGGCAGATGTTTTTTGTACGCTGTCCCGATGAAGACGCTGTGCAACAGGTCAGCGAGTACAATATCGGCGGTTACATCCTGTTTGGCAGAGATTTTGACGGTAAAACCAAAGATGAAGTTGTTGACGATATTCACAGCTATCAGAACGAGGCGGATATTCCGCTTTTAATCGGCGTTGATGAGGAGGGCGGAACGGTTGTGCGTGTCAGCAGTAACCCAAACCTCCGTGAAACTCCGTTCCTTTCTCCAAAAGATACTTATGCAGACGGCGGTTGGGATGCTGTCAAGCAGGATGCAGAAGAAAAAGCGGATTTACTCCTTTCACTCGGAATCAATGTGAATCTGGCTCCCGTGTGCGATATGACCTCGGATGAATACGGCTTTATGTATGACCGTTCTTTCAGCTCGGATGTTGATATGGAAAACAGATATGTGCGAACCGTTGTTGAAACAAGCAAATCAAAAAAGCTCGGCACGGTTCTGAAGCATTTTCCCGGTTACGGCAATAACAGCGACACACACACGGGAATTGCATACGATGACCGTGACTATTCGGAATTTGAAAATACAGATTTTAAGCCGTTTTATCAGGGAATTGAGTCCGGTGCCGACTGTATTCTTGTTTCACACAACATAGTTAATTGCATGGACAGCGAATATCCTGCGTCACTTTCACAAAAGGTGCATGATATTCTCAGAAATGAATTCAAATTTGACGGTGTAATTATGACCGATGACCTTATCATGGACGCAATCACGGATTTTACGGGAGATGAAGCGGCGGCAGTCACAGCGGCAAAATGCGGTAACGATTTGCTCTGTTGTTCATCTGTCGATACCCAATATCCCGCAGTCCTTGAGGCTGTTCAAAACGGTGAAATTCCCGAAACTCAGGTTGACGCATCCGTAAAGCGAATCCTGAAATGGAAACAAAATCTCGGCATTTTTAATATTGACACCTATCAGAAAAAAGTCAAATCAACCGAACCAACGGATACCGTTGGAAGTGAGGAGTGAAAAGTTAATAGCTGTTAGGTGCGGTCGGGAAGATAGTTTGAATCGTTTTGCCCGAGTATGCGACTGCAAAAATTCTTACGGTAAAATATAAAACACCCCGAAGATTAAGTTCTTCGGGGTGTTCTGTTTGTAAAGGTTGGCTGAAATATATTTCAACAGATGTGATATGCTGTTTGTGCTGTTGACTCTTTCCGTCAGGAAGAAGGCGACTTTCTTGGAGTTGCTTATATCCTTTTTCCTATCTGTTGAAGCAAGTGTAGTTGCCTATTACATTTGCAAGTGGTTGGACAGGTAGAGTGTAAACAGCACAACCTATGAAGAAACCCTCGAAGTCGGTAGCTTCGAGGGTTTCGTTTTGCCCAATGGACTATTTACATCATTTTGCCTATGATTATTGCAACACACATTTTTGCACATTTCAAGTATATGCCGAAAAATTATTATTATTCCTGATTAGAATTATTTAACGCTTTCACAAGTAAAGATTCAAAGCTTTTTTCAAAGTTTTCATCATCTTGTTTTGTACGCTTTTTCGGTCCTTTAATGTGGTGCTTGCTGTTTGACATTCTCGCCTTTTTGGCAAGGTGTCTGTCCATAAGCAGACCGCCTATGTTATCATCCGAGAAAATTTTTCCCGACTGATGAATACAGTACGCACCCTTTCCAAGCACAAGTGCCGCAACTCCGTAATCCTGAGTTACCGCAATGTCGCCCTTTTTACAAAGGTTGACAAGCGCCAAATCAACTGTGTCCGCACCTGCACCGATAATTTTTATCTCGCTGTAATCTGACTTTAGAACATGGTTTGTGTCACACAAAAGCACAACGGGAACATTGTGACTTTTTGCAATCCTTTCAACCGATTTTACAACAGGGCAGGCATCCGCATCAACAAGAACAGTTATACCGTTCATTATTTTTCCTCAATCTTAATTGAGTTGATAACAGGCTGATTTTTCTTTTCAACAGTACCGTTTGAATCTGTAACAGGGGTGTCCTTGCAGATTTTATCAACAATATCCATACCCTTTGTTACCTTGCCGAATGCAGCGTACTGACCGTCAAGATATGTGCTGTCAGCCTGAACAATAAAGAACTGTGAGCTTGCACTGTCGGGTTCATTTGAACGAGCCATTGAGATAACGCCTCTTGTATGTGAAAGGTTGTTTTCAACACCGTTCTGAGCAAATTCGCCCTTGATTGTCTTTTCACTTCCGCCTGTACCGTTGCCAAGGGGATCACCGCCCTGAATCATAAAGCCGGTAATGATTCTGTGGAAAGTAAGACCGTCATAAAAGCCGTCTTTTGCAAGGTCAACAAAGTTCTTGACTGTAATCGGAGCAAGCTCCTCATAAAGCTCAACTTCAATTTTACCGTAGTCTTTAACATCAATAATAGCTGTGTAGCTTGATTTGTAGTCGGTTGTGTCTGTGCTTGCGGATGTTGTTTCTTCGTTTGAAACTGCAGAAGTTGCTTTTTCAGAAGAACTGCTCTCTGTGTCACCGCCGCAACCGCCCATTAAAAAGCATGTGCAGAGAATAACTGCGGCAACCATAATTGCCGAAATCTTTTTAATTTTTGTCATTTTCAAATTCCTTTCGTAAATAAACTTAATTTATTTTATCATTATTATGTCTGCAAATCAACCTGAATTGACACAAAAATATAAATGTGTTAAAATTTTTTGTATGTGAAATACCGACAAAAGGGGAATGTGGCTTGAAAAATAATGAAATAACCGATATTACTTCAAAACGCAGATTGTTTGAGCTTAATCTCGGTGATGTCCGAAAGTACCGTGACCTTGTTATGCTGTTCGTAAAGCGTGATTTTAAAAATTCCTACAAGCAAACCGTACTCGGACCATTGTGGATAATAATAAAGCCGTTCCTTTCAACATTTGTTTTTACCGTAATTTTCGGTATGATTGCCAATATCTCAACTGACGGAATGCCTCAATTCCTGTTTTTTATGGCAGGCAATATTTTGTGGTCATTTTTTTCAAGCTGTCTTAACGGCAGTTCATCAACCTTTATCGGCAACGCAAGGCTGTTTGGCAAGGTGTATTTTCCAAGGCTCGTAATGCCGTGCGCAAACATAATTTACAACACAATCGGTTTTTTGATCAACTTTGTAATGTTCTTTATACTTGTTCTTATATATATGTTTACGGGCTCAAATGTTCACCCGAATTTATGCGCATTGCTTATGCCTTTGATTCTGCTTTCTTCGGCACTTTTAGGCACAGGCTGCGGACTGATTGTTTCATCTGTAACAACAAAATACCGTGACCTCGGTGTGCTTGTTTCATTCGGAGTAACATTGTGGATGTATATTACTCCTGTTGTTTATCCTGTTTCTCAGGTGTCGGATTCATTCCGTCCGCTTGCACTCTTAAATCCTGTTGCTCCGCTAATTGAAACATTCCGTTACGGATTCTTAGGCAGCGGAACATTTCCGTGGCAATATCTCATATTGAGCTTTGCTGTTACGGCAGTCGTTCTTCTGTTCGGAATAATCGTCTTTAATAGGGTAGAAAAGAATTTTATAGATACGGTATGATGTCATGACTGAAATGAATGAAAATTGCGTAATAAAAATTGAAAATCTTTCAAAAGAATACCGACTCGGTGCAATCGGTTCGGGAACTCTCCGTCATGATTTGCAGAGTTGGTATGCAAAAAAAGAGGTAAAGAAGATCCGAATCAGAGAATCGGTGCCAAACAATACACAAAAGGCGACACATTTTTAGCACTTGACAGCGTGAACCTTGAGGTAAACCGTGGAGAACGCATAGGAATTATAGGTGCTAACGGTGCAGGCAAGTCAACTCTGTTAAAGGTTTTATGCAGAATCACCTCTCCGACAGACGGCAGAGTGCGTTTCAGGGGACGAATTGCCAGCATGCTTGAGGTCGGAACAGGCTTTCATGCTGAGCTTACCGGCAGGGAAAACATCTACCTTAACGGTGCAATCCTCGGAATGACAAAGAAAGAGGTCACTTCAAAAATAGACAGTATTATTGAATTTTCAGAGTGCGAAAAGTTCATTGACACGCCCGTAAAGCGTTATTCATCGGGTATGTTCGTAAAGCTTGCGTTTGCTGTTGCGGCACACCTTGATGCAGAAATCATGATTATGGACGAGGTGCTTGCTGTCGGAGATATGCACTTTCAGAAAAAGTGTATCGGGAAAATGCGTGACCTTGCAACCGAGGAGGACAGAACTGTCCTCTATGTTTCACACAATATGAATACTATTCGTGACCTTTGCGACAGATGCATAGTTCTTGACCACGGCAAAATTGTTTTTGACGGCGATGTTGAAGACGCTGTAAAAATCTATCTCGGAAGTGCAAACGAAAATTTCCGTGCCATTGAATATGTCGGAAACGAACACAAGCATCATGCCGACAGAAACGACCTTTGTCTGCAATTTGCCGGATATAACGGCAAAGAGGATAATATTTTCTATGATGACGAGCAGATTTTGCTTGAACTCACATGGAAAAACAAGGCTGATATTGAAAATCTTTGTCTGCGTGTTGAAGTGAGCGATTACCGAAGATATCCCGTTACCGCATTTGTGGTTGAAAATTTCTATTCGGGAAAAAAGGGCGAAACCCACACGGCAAAATTGAAAATAGACATATCAAAAATTGTCCGTGGCGGATACTATACACGCTATGTTTTTTACAGCCGAAAGAACGATGCCGCCCCCTTTGAAACCTTAGAGGTTGCAGACGGTCTGACTTTCAGAAGAAGAAAACCCGATAAATACAAAAACACCTGGCAAAAAGCCTGGGGCAGTATTGAGATGAATGATATTGAAGTTGTATAAAAACAAATTTAAATTTGCGGTTGGGCATACAGTTAATATTAAAAGAAATATGTGTTCCGAATGTTGTGAACATCTAATTGAAATGTAATGAAAGGAACAATATGAGCGAAAGATCTGATTATTTTTAAACGCATATCTTGATGAATAACAAAAGGTCAGCACATAATCGTGTTGACCTTTATTCTTTGTCAAAATTAAATTACGGCTCGACAAACGGCATATTAAAATACTCGGCAACTGATTTTGCAAGATTTCTGCCGATTGCATTAATGTTGTCCCTAATCCATTGAGCTTCTTCGGGGTTATCGTGATATGCAACCTCAATCAATGCCGACGGTGATTTTGTCCGTCTGACTTCCGCAAGTGAGGTGGTGGGGATTATGTCAACATCGTTTGGTTCGGGATAAATATCCTTGTAATTCTTTTGCAGAATTTCAGCAAAACGCTTGCCGTTACTGCCTGTCGGATAGTAATAAATGTCTGCACCCGTGTATCTGCCTGCCGAACCCTCGGGAGCGGCATTGCTGTGAATTGCAAGGTGCAAATCGTGATTGCCCTTGTTTGAATCTGCAATTGCCTGACTCAGCGTCATATCGGGATCGTTTCGCCTGAAATCTATTCCGCTTGCCCTCAAATAAGGCTCCATGGCATCTGCAATAAGATTCATATAATATTCTTCATTTCCTCCGTCAATATAAGGGTTGTACTCCTGCAATGACGGTGAAAGATAAACTGACGGCATAAAATCTCTCCTAAAATTAATCTCTTATCATTTTATTCGCAAAACCCGTGCCGTTGACAAATAATTTTCTTTTCAAAATTCAATTTGTATTGTATAATGATTACATATGATTTTGGTGAAAATGTTGGCAAGTGTATGATATCACAATTATTATGTGTGAGCAGATTGTAACCGTAGGCAGAATGTTAAGCGTAGGGGCGGATATTGTTCTATTAAAGAACTATTATTTAATGCAAAAACTTGCTTAATTGCTTTATGAAATTATGAAACGGAGAAATTATTATGACGGATGAAATGAGAGCAAAAGTTGAGAAAGTTATGAAAAATCTTGAACGCAACAAGATGAAACCTTATTTTTGCAAAAACAAGGAAGAGGCTCAGGCACTTGTAAAAACACTCATTAAAAGGGGCGAAACAATTTCATGCGGAGGTTCAAAAACTCTCGACGAAACGGGAATTTATCAGATAATTAATTCACCCGATTACAATTTTCTTGACCGTTCCGCACCCGGAATGACTCGTCCCGAGGTTGAAGAGGTTTACCGTCAGACTTTCAGAGCAGACACATTTTTTATGAGTACAAACGCTCTTACCGAAAACGGAGAGCTTTATAATGTTGACGGCAACTCAAACCGTGTTGCCGCACTTCTTTACGGTCCGAAAAGCGTTATCGTTGTATGCGGTATCAACAAAATCGTAAAGAATATTGACGAGGCAATCAAGAGAGTTAAAACAATTGCCGCTCCGCAGAATACAATCAGACTCGGCATTGAAACCCCCTGCGGAAAAACAGGCAAATGTGTTTCTTTGAGAAAAGAAAATCCCGAGCTCTGTGACGGTTGTCACGGTGACACAAGAATATGCTGTAACTATGTGGTATCTGCTCAGCAAAGACATATTGACAGAATCAAGGTTATTATCATCGGCGAAGAATACGGCTATTAATTCCCATAAAGAAAAAAGCCGTATCAAAAGACACGGCTTGGGAGAACTTCAGAATGTAATCATCTGCAATTGTTCTGACTTTTGTTCTGGCTGTTCTGCTGATTTTTATTCTGATTGTTGTTCTGATTCTTATTCTGGCTGTTCTGCTCGTTCTTGTTCTGATTGTTGTTCCGATTCTGATTGAAATTCATTTCAACACCTCCTTTACAAAACTATTATTAACCCGAAAAGGCTTGTTTATTCATGAATGATTTTTTATTGCGAATGAAATCACTTCTGGGTGATGAATTTGACGAATTTTTAAAATTTTACAACAGTGACGATATCATAAAGGGACTTCGTGTCAACACCTTAAAATGTTTGCCCGAAAAGCTTTGTTCACTTCTTGATTTTGAACTGAAAAAAACTCCGTTTTGCGATGAGGGCTTCTATATTCCGTCCGATGTTAAGTCAATCGGCAACAATCCTCTGCACCATGCAGGAGCGTTCTATGTTCAGGAACCGTCTGCAACTTCGGCAGTTACAATGCTTGATGTTCATGAGGGCGATTATGTCCTTGATTTGTGTGCCGCTCCGGGCGGAAAAAGTACGCAAATCGGCGCTAAACTTAACGGAACAGGACTTTTGTGGAGCAATGAAATTGTAAGAAACAGAGCGAATATTCTTTTATCGAATATTGAACGAATGGGTATTTCAAACGCAGTTGTATCAAACTGTCGTCCCGATGAACTTTGCAAAAGGCTTGAAACCCGTTTTGACAGGATTCTTGTTGACGCACCCTGCAGCGGTGAGGGAATGTTCCGCAAGAATGATGCGGAGCGTGAATGGAGCATTGAGCATGTAAAGAGTTGTGCCGCCCGTCAGCTTTTGATTCTTAACAGTGCAAAGGATGCTCTGAAAAACGGCGGACATATGGTTTATTCAACCTGTACTTTTTCAAAGGAAGAAAACGAGGGCGTAATTTCTCGCTTCCTTACAGAAAATCCCGATTTTGAACTTGTTGATTCGGGCGTAACATTCGGCAGACCTACGCTTGATTATGCGAGAAGAATTTTCCCGATGGACGGCGGAGAAGGACATTTTGCCGCCAAGCTTCACAAAAAGGGCGAGCCGTATTCTAATTATAATATTCCTAAAAAGAATAATAAAATTGACTCGAAAATTTTTGATTTTTATGACAGTATTTTTATCGACAGACCGTTCGGTGAAAATATTGAGGTTATAAAGGATAAAATTATAGTTCTTCCACAGAATTATAATTTTGATGTAAAAGGCTTGCAGATTCTCCGTGCGGGAGTTATTCTCGGCGAAATTGTCAAGAACAGAATCGAACCGCATCACAGCGCATTTACGGCAGCTAAAAAGGAAAACTGTAAATCCGCAGTTGATTTTGATGTGAACAGTAAAGAAATTGCAGCGTATCTTCACGGTGAGGAAATTGCCGTGTCACAGGATGTCAAGGGCTATACAGCTGTCTGTGTAAACGGAATCACAACAGGCTTTGGCAAAGCGTCAAATTCAAGACTGAAAAATAAATATCCGAAAGGGCTTCGCATATTAAGATGAAAAAATTATCAGATATAGGTACAATCAAAGATATACTTTCAAGACACGGCTTTACTTTTTCAAAGTCACTCGGTCAGAATTTCCTTATAAACCCGTCAGTTTGTCCGAGAATGGCAGAGCTTTCGGGCGCCGGAGAGGGAGTTGGCGTAATTGAAGTCGGTCCCGGAATAGGGGTTCTCACAACAGAGCTTTGCTCGCTTGCCGACAAGGTTGTAGCGGTTGAGCTTGACAAGCGACTTCTTCCTGTTCTTGAAGAAACACTCTCCGAACACGACAATGTAAGAGTTGTAAACGATGATATTCTTAAAATTGACTTGCACAAGCTGATTGAAGAAGAATTTCAGGGTATGGATGTTGTTGTGTGCGCAAATCTTCCGTACTACATCACATCTCCCGTAATTATGAAATTGCTTGAGGACAGACTGCCGATTTGTGCAATCACGGTTATGGTTCAAAAAGAGGCGGCTCAGCGAATTTGTGCTGAGGTGGGTTCTCGTGCAAGCGGTGCGGTAACGGTATCGGTCAACTATTATGCAGAACCCGAAATGCTGTTTTCGGTTAGTGCCGGCTCGTTTATGCCTGCTCCAAAGGTTGATTCGGCTGTTTTAAGACTTAACATTCTCAAAGAACCGCCCGTGAAGGTTGATGACGAAAAGAAGTTTTTTAAGGTTGTAAAAGCCGCCTTTTCACAGCGAAGAAAAACACTTTCAAATTCTCTTGCATCCGGACTTTCTTTGCCAAAGGCAGAGGTCAATGCAATTCTTGAAAATTCTTCCGTTCCTCTGAATGCAAGGGCGGAACAGCTTAAACTTGAAGATTTTGCAAACATTGCAAACAATCTTGGTGATTGATTATGAAAAGAAAAATGAACGGTCTTTACAAAACCGCTTTTATATTAATGCTTGTTGCCGCAGTGCTTTTCATTGTTGCAACAATTGTTGCATATGCTCTTGAACGCCCGTATTTCTCCGCAGTCTTTTCATGCAGCGGTGCTTTTCTTGCATTTTTGGGCATAATATTTGCAACCTGCAGTAAACCCAAAAAACGCAAAAGACACCTTGTCACAGATGAAATTGTTGCCGAAAATGATGATATCAACAAAATTCCGGAAAATTCTGTTGACAACGAGGAATAAATTTGATAGAATGGTTGCAGATAAAGGGGAGTAGTTCGCAGATAATCTGTGATATTAATCGTCAGTACATACCGTTTTCGGTATCGGTTATATCTTAAAGGACAAGACTTTTATTGTAGGGTGAGTTGCACCTTGCAATAAAGGTCTTTTTTATTTGCCTTTTTCAGTCTGTCTGTATTCTGCAATCCGAACGGAGGAGAAAATTATGAAAAATTGGTATCAGTTGACCGAGAGCGAAACTCTTGACAAGCTCGGTGTCACAAGCGAAGGACTTTCGTCACAACAGGCTGACAGCCTTCTTGAAAAACACGGAAAAAATGTGCTTGAAGAAAGCAAAAAGAAATCTGTTTTTCAGGTGTTTTTAAGTCAGTTTGCCGACCTTATGGTAATAATCCTTATAATTGCGGCAATCGTTTCAATGTTTTCGGGAAGTGTTGAAAGCACAATCGTAATTTTTGCGGTAATCACACTCAATGCTATTCTCGGCACGGTTCAGCATGTCAAGGCAGAAAAGTCACTTGAAAGCCTTAAATCGCTTTCGTCACCCTCGGCAAAGGTAATCCGTGACGGAAGAAAAATTGAAATTGATTCAGAAAACATCGTTCCCGGCGACATTGTTGTGCTTGAGGCAGGCGACCTTGTTGTTGCAGACGGTAGAATAATAAATAACTATTCTTTACAGGTAAATGAGAGCTCGCTCACGGGTGAATCTACAAATATTGACAAAAGTGTGGAGACAATTGAAAAGGAAGTTCCGCTTGCCGACCGCACCGATATGGTCTTTTCGGGCAGCCTTGTAACATACGGCAGAGCAATTGTCGTTGTTACGGAAACAGGCATGAACACAGAAATCGGTAAAATTGCTACACTTATGAATCAGGCAAAGAGCAAGAAAACTCCCCTCCAGCTCAGCCTTGATAAATTTTCGAGCAGACTTGCCGTTATTATTATGGCAATCTGTGTAGTAGTTTTCGGCTTGAGTATGTTCAACGGAATGTCGGTTCTCAACTCTCTTATGTTTGCCGTTGCACTTGCAGTAGCCGCAATCCCTGAGGCACTCGGCTCAATCGTTACAATTGTTCAGGCAATGGGTACGCAAAAAATGGCAAAAGAAAATGCAGTAATCAAGGATTTGAAAGCTGTTGAAAGCCTCGGTTGTGTGTCTGTAATCTGCTCCGATAAGACGGGTACGCTTACACAGAACAAAATGACTGTTCAGAAAATCTATGTGAACGGCGAAAGTATTCTTGAGGATCAGCTCGACCTTAATATTGAAAGCCACCGTCATCTCCTTTACGATATGGTTCTAAACAACGATTCGAGTATCGTTGACGGAAAGGGAATAGGCGACCCGACCGAGTACGCTTTGCTTGAAACATTTCAGCATATCGGACTTGACGAAAATGTGCTTAGGGATGTTCTTACAAGGGTTGAGGAGGTTCCGTTTGATTCCGACAGAAAGATGATGAGCACAAAGTACAAAATGCACGGTGTAAATCATATTCTCACAAAGGGTGCGCTTGATTCAATTCTTGACCGTTGTGTAAGTATCGCAACAAAAGACGGTATTCGTCCGATTACAGATGAAGATAAGGCTGAGATTTCAAGAGTTAACCGTGAATATTCCGAACAGGGACTCCGTGTTCTCACCTTTGCATATAAAGAATCTGATGAGACTCTCACAGTTGACACAGAGAATGATTATACATTCATCGGACTTGTTTCAATGATAGATCCTCCGAGAGAGGAGTCAAAACAGGCTGTTGCCGATGCAATCCGTGCAGGAATCAAGCCTGTTATGATTACGGGCGACCACAAAATCACAGCAAGTGCAATCGCAAAGCAGATTGGTATTTTCAATGACGGCGACATCGCAGTTACAGGTCTTGAGCTTGACGCAATGAGCGATAAGGAGCTTGACGAAAAAATTGAGAAAATTTCTGTTTATGCACGAGTTTCTCCCGAAAACAAAATCAGAATCGTTGAGGCTTGGCAAAGAAAAGGCAACATTGTTTCCATGACAGGTGACGGTGTAAACGACGCACCCGCTCTCAAAAAAGCGGATATCGGTGTTGCAATGGGTATCACAGGTACCGAAGTTTCAAAAGATGCCGCATCTATGATTCTTCAGGATGATAACTTTGCTACAATTATCAAGGCGGTTGCAAACGGCAGAAATGTTTACCGCAACATTAAAAATGCAATTCTTTTCTTGCTTTCGGGTAATATGGCAGGCATTTTTGCCGTGTTGTTCTGTTCAATCATGGCTCTGCCCGTACCGTTTGAGGCGGTTCACCTTCTGTTTATCAACCTTCTTACAGACTCACTTCCCGCAATTGCAATCGGTATGGAGAAGCCCGAAAAAGATTTACTCAGGCAGAAACCCCGTGATCCGAAACAGGGAATCCTTACAAAAAGCTTTTCTGCTCTTATGCTCGGACAGGGCGCTTTGATTGCCGTTGTAACGCTCATTTCATTCTACATCGGACTTCAGACAAGTCCTGCCGTTGCAAGCACAATGGCATTTGCAACACTCACGCTTGCAAGACTGTTCCACGGCTTTAATTGCAGAAGTACACATTCAATCTTTAAACTCGGACTTTTTTCAAATACGGCAAGCATTGGTGCTTTCTTTATCGGAACATTGCTGCTCGCATTTGTATTGTTTGTTCCGTTTATGCAGCCGCTTTTCAGCGTTACCGCACTCACAGGCGCACAGGCAGGCTTTATAGCCCTCCTCGCATTCATCCCGACATTTATAATTCAGTTTGTAAAAGTTATTGTTGAAAATGTGAGAAAGTAAATTTAATAACATTGAACACGGCAGATTGATTTTGCCGTGTTCTTTTACTTTTATCGAATAAAATTCATTGACAAAGAAATAATAATGTAGTACAATGTACTATACAAGGAGGTCGGTATTATGGCATTCTCAATCAGATTAACAGAACAGGAAAAGAAAATAGTAGACAGCTATGCTCGGTTGCACTCAATATCACTCGGAGAGGCTTTTAAACAGGCTTTGTTTGAAAAAATCGAAGAAGAATATGACCTTGCCGTTTTTGATGACGCTTATGATGAATACAAAAAGAGCGGTGAAGAAAGCAGACCAATCTCTGATTTTTGGAAGGAACTTGACATATGAGTTATGTTGTAAGAACCACTCCGAGATTTGAAAAAGAATTTAAAAAACTCGACAGATATACCATGAAGATGATTAAAGCGTGGATTGAAAAGAATTTGTCGGGTTGTGAAAACCCCAGAGTAAAGGGAAAAGCTCTCACGGCAAATCGCAAATGTCAATGGCGGTATCGTATCGGAGATTACAGACTGCTCTGCCTTATAGAAGACGAAGAACTTGTTATTCTTGCTTTGTCTATAGGTCACAGGCGAGAGGTTTATGACAACACTTAAAATTTAAAACACTTAAATAATCAAACTCGGTCATAATCTTTGGATAATTATGACCGAAAATTATTTATTTTGAATTATTTTGATTGAAATTACAAAAATTCCTTGACAAAGTTTGACAGATTTCTTATAATTAAACCATAATATAATGTTTCACAGGGTATTACAGGATATATAAAAAATAAGGTTAAGAAGGGTGACAGAAATTATGAACATTTGGCACGACATTTCTCCGAAGAGAATTACAAAAGACAAGTTTTATGCAGTAATCGAAATTTCAAAGGGCGGCAAAAACAAGTATGAGCTTGACAAAGAAACCGGTATGCTCAAGCTTGACCGTGTGCTTTTTACATCAACTCACTATCCTGCCAACTACGGCTTTATTCCGAGAACCTTTGCAGATGACGGCGATCCGCTTGATGTTCTTGTTTTGTGCAGTGAAACAATTCAGCCAATGACGCTAGTTGAATGCAAGCCTATCGGCGTTCTTAATATGGTTGATAACGACAGCTGTGACGAAAAAATTATTGCAGTTCCCGTTAACGATCCCAACTACAATTGCTACAGCGACATCAGCGAACTTCCAAAACACTATTTTGAAGAAATTCAGCACTTTTTCCAGGTTTACAAAACACTTGAGGCTGACAAGGTTACTTCGGTAACCGAAACTGACGGTGTTGACAAGGCAAAGGAAATCATTGAAAAGGCTATCACAAGCTATATTCGTGATTTTCAGATGGCGTAAATTTATAAAGACTGCAAAACTAAAAGCTTTACCAAAAACGGTAAAGCTTTTTCTTTTGAATGTGTAATTTAATTCTGAAAAAGAATATTAACAAAATTCATTCCTGTATAATAAAAATACGGCGGATTAAAGTTTAAAATCCTTAGCCGAAAAATCTGTCTTAAAAACCGTGACATTCGGCATACGCAACAACGGGTCATACTTGAATGATCTGCATTTTCCGTCTTTGACCTGCTTTGACTTTTTGCAGAACATAATATCATTTTCAATTCCGTTGTATTCGCAATATGAACAGTTGACAGGAATATTCTTGCCAAACAAACTTTTTTTCATAATCAACACCTCTGAATGAATATAGTATATCATTAACTCAGCCGTGTTTCAAGCATAATATTTTGTCGGAAAATATTGACAAAGCAATTAATCGGTTAAAAATAATCTTATTATAAAATATGGAAGGAACACTTATGAAATTTTTTTCAAAAACAATGAAGCTCAACAACATTGATACGGTTCCGTATCTTACATATAATTCTTTATCAGAAATTAGTTTCATCAATCACGCATTCACAACCCGACTCGGCGGTGTGTCAACGGGTGAATTTACATCAATGAATATGGCATTCAACAGAGGTGACAATCCCGACAGCGTAACCGAAAATTACAAAAGATTCTGCAAAAGTGCAGGCTTTGATTATGAAAGTCTTGTAGCTTCGGCACAGGATCACCACACGGTTGTAAGAGCGGTAACATCTGCCGAAAAGGGCATAGGTATCTACAAGCCCCGTGATATGGAGAGCGTTGACGCCTTGATTACAAATGAAAAGGGGGTAACCCTTGTAACCTACTATGCCGACTGCACACCGCTGTTTTTTGTCGATACAAAGAATAAGGCAATCGGACTTGCCCATGCCGGCTGGAGGGGAACTGTCGGCAGAATAGGGGAAAAGGTTGTTGAGAAAATGACTGAGCTTTACGGCACAAATCCTGCCGATATCAAAGCTGCAATCGGTCCCGCAATTTCAGTTTGTTGCTATGAGGTTGACTACCCATGTGCAGAACATTTTCTGAATCTTGCAGACCTTGACAGTTCAAAGTTTGTTTTTGAAAAAGGAAACGGAAAATATATGGTTGACCTTTTAGAAACCAACCGTCAGATTATTATTGCTTCAGGTGTAAAGAATGAAAACATAACAGTTTCCGATGTCTGCACCAATTGCAACAGCGACCTCTTATGGAGTCACCGTGCCACCAAAGGTCACAGAGGCACAATGAGTGCGTTTATGTGTATTAAAGAAGATTAAAATTTTTGCTTTTGCAAAGCAAAAGACGGTTATTGACCGCCTTTATCTATCTAGATTTATCTTTCCGTTTTTTGCAAACCATACATCGTTTACCTCAAATTCCTTGCCGTTAAGGTAATTAAGAATGCCTGCATCGGTTTCAAAATTGAATTTCAGCTTATAGCTGTAAAGCGCCTGATACTTAATGCTGTCGGGTGCTTTTTTGCCTTTGCCGTATTTTGTATCGCCCACAAGCGGATGTCCGATTGATGCCATATGCGCTCTTATCTGATGAGTTCTGCCCGTCAGCAGTTCAACCTCGGCAAGGCTGAATTTGCCGTTGAAGTCAAGAATTTCATATTTTGTCTTGATTTCTTTTGAACCATCAACTTCATTTTTGAAAACAGTAACCTTGTTTTTACTTTCATTCTTGGTCATATAGCCGTGAAGTGTGTCGCTGTCCCTTTTTGGTTTTCCGTATAAAAGGCAGAGATAATATTTTTCAAGCTCTCTTGTTTTCATTTTTGCGTTTAAAATTCTCAGACTGTCGGCATTTTTTGCCGCAATAACAATTCCGCCCGTGTTTCTGTCAATTCTGTTGACAAGTGCAGGCGCAAAGGCTTTTTCTTCATCGGGATTATATTCGCCTTTGTCATAGAGGTAGTGCTGAACTCTTGCAACAAGTGAATCAAAGTGATAATTCTTGTCGGGGTGTACGATTATGCCCGGCTTTTTATCTATAAGTATAAGGTTTTCATCCTCATAAACAATGTCAAAGGTTTTCGGTGCTTTCATGAACTCATAGCTTTTTTGCTCCGATGCCTCAAAAAATTCGTCCTTAATATAAAAGGTAAGCACATCGCCCTCTTTGAGCATGGTCTGAATATCACACTTTTTGCCGTTTACCTTAATACACTTTTTCCTTATATATTTGTACATAAGCGACTTTGGCAGAGTTTTGAATCTTTTTTGTAAAAATTTATCAAGTCGCTGATTTGCGTCATTCTTTTTAATTTCAAGTGTTCTCATCGTCTGCAAAATTCTCCGTAATTGTTTTCTCAGTTTATCTTATATCAATTTTAAAAATAATTCAACCGCTTTTGCACATAATTTGATTTTGTGTATATTCTGATATAGGGTGATACAGTGAATTGTTACACACAGAGAATAAAATCTGCAGTATGCTTTGGACTGGGACTGCTGTGTGCATCACTTCTGCCGAGTGAATGGGTACTCGTCATTGCGGCAGGCGCACTCGTAGTTGTCAGTATTTGTTGTGTTCGGAGGTAATTATGAAAGTTGTACTTATTGAGAAACCAAAATTCATATCGGCAATTTTGAGAAAAATTTACGGAATCAAAAAAGAAACCAAGCCGGAATAATAGTCATATGTTTGGACGCTGTTCCAAAATCTTGCTATTGGTAATAGCTTACAATAAATTCGAGCCAAAGATGTGCATAGTTACAAAAAACTTTGCACATCTTATTTTTTAAAATAAAATTATGATTAATCTTACGGGTAATATTTTTCCGTACTCCCTAATATAATTGAACTATAAAACATAAAGGAGAGAAAAATATGGAGTTTAATCAGGAAAACCGCTCGTTTTGCACACCGTCGGCTGTGCTTGACACGGTTGCCGAACAGCTTGCAGATGTTGACCTCACTCTGCCCGATTATTGTCCGGATATAGAAAAAATTCTGAAATGTACCCTCACACCAAAAATTCAGAGCAGAACCCTTTCGGGAGGTCAGCTCCAGATTGACGGATTTTGTACGGTAAATGTGATGTACGTGGAAAGTATAAAGAAAAGTGTGCGCTGTTGCGAACAAAGCGTGAATTTTTCACAGAACTTTTCGGTAAAAGACGCTCCCGACAATCCGGTTATAATCACAAAAACCAAGCCGGAATACATAAACTGCAGGGCATTAAGTCCCCGCAGACTTGTTATGCACGGAGCGTTTTCATTGTATGCAAAGGTATTTTCAAAAACTCAGACGAGCATTTTCACGCCTTCCGATAATATCGAAACCGACCGAAAGACCGTTACCTGTGCCGATCTTAAATCGTTCTGTCAGGAGCAGTTTTCTGTTTGCGAAGAAATTTCGGTAGGCGAAAAACCGCAGATTGAATCCGTTCTCCGCAGTGATGTAAGCGTCGGAGTGATTGACGCTAAGGCTGTAACGGGAAAGCTTATGCTCAACGGTGAACTTAATCTCAAGCTTTTGTACCTTTCAAACGCAGAGAGCGGAGAAGTTGAAAAGCTTGACTATCTGTTGCCGTTCAACAAAATTTTAGATTGTGACGGAATTGACGAAAACACAATCAACTGTGTTTCCTGCGATGTTATGTCGTATGACATCAGACTGAAAAATGATATGCTTTCCGAAAAGCCGTCTGTGATACTTGAAGTTAAGCTCTGCGTTACGGAGGAGGGCTATATAACCCGTGAGGAGGAAATTGTATGTGACGCCTACTCAACAGAATTTTCCTCGTTGCCGGAGTTTGAACAATTAAAAATTACGGGCGAGGTTGTTCCGATTAATGAACCTCATATGGAAAAAATGTCCGTTAAGATTGATGACGGAAAAATCTCACGAATTCTCGATATTTTCACAGAACAAATTACTGCCGAGGCTTCACACGATGACAGAGGTATGGTTATAAGCGGAAAAATCAACATATGCATATTGGCACTTAACGGGGAAGATATGCCTGTATTTATTGAGCGTTCAGCCGATTATGAGCATATTATTCCGCAGACAGACTGCACCTGTGCCAAAATTTTCGGTACAAGGACAGCAAGTATAAGCTACAGACTTGCCGAGGATGATGTCATAGAAATTCGTTGTGAGCTGAAAATCTGCGGTGCTGTTTTTTCGGAAAACAGAGTAAACACCGTAAAAAATGTAAATGTTTTTGAGGATAAACCTATACCTCCCGAAAATTGTGCGCTGACATTATACTTTGCCGACAAGGGAGAAAAGCTCTGGGATATTGCTAAATCCCACAACACAAAGCTTGATTTGCTGCTTTCGGAAAATTCGGCTGAAAATCAGGTGCTTGACGCACCTAAAATGCTGTTGATTCCGAGAATATAGGGAGGTATAAAAAATGGAAGAGAGAAATGTTTATCAGGATATTTCCCGAAGAACCGACGGCGATGTCTACATCGGAGTAGTCGGTCCCGTCAGAACGGGAAAATCAACATTTATAAAAAGGTTTATGGATTCGCTTGTCCTGCCCAATATCCGTGACGAGGCAGTTTACAGGCGTACCGTTGACGAACTTCCTCAATCTGCGGCAGGAAGAACCATAATGACCACAGAACCCAAATTTATTCCCGAGGAATCCGTTGAAATCAATCTCGGAGGCAACACAACCTTCAATGTGAGAATGATTGACTGCGTAGGCTATATTGTAAACAGCGCAATCGGTTACAGCGAAGAGGACGAACCGAGAATGGTAAAAACTCCGTGGTCAAACGAGGCGATTCCTTTTGATGATGCCGCAGAAATAGGCACTAAAAAGGTAATTACCGACCATTCAACAATCGGTCTTGTTATCACTACTGACGGAACAATCAGCGATATTCCGAGAGAAGATTATATTGAAAGTGAAAAAAGAGTAATTAATGAGCTGAAAGCAATCAATAAACCGTTCATTATACTTCTCAATTCAGTTGACCCTACGGCAGATGAAACAATTCGCCTGTCAAACGAAATGACCGCCGAATACAAGGTTCCCGTAATTCCCGTTAGCTGTATGGAGCTTGACGAAACCGAAATCAAAAGGATACTTGCACAGCTTTTGTTTGAATTTCCAATCCGTGAAATCAAGGTTGACATTCCAAAATGGGTTGTAAAGCTCGATAAAGACCATTGGCTGAAATCGGTTGTATTTGATTCAATAAAGAAAAATGCCGCAAAAATTGAGAAAATCAGGCAAATTCAGCAGATAATCTCTGATATTGAGCAATGCGAGTACATCACATCTGCAAAGGTTACGAGTCTTGACCTCGGCAAAGGATATGCGGAGATGGCCGTATCTATCGAAAGCGAACTTTTCTACAAGGTTATCTCGGAAGAAACAGGGCTTGATATAACCGAGGAGTACGAACTTCTGAACTGCATAAAAACTCTTTCGCAAAAACAAAAAGAATTCGACAAGATTGCACAGGCTTATGAACAGGTTCAGGAAACGGGCTACGGAATTGTTATGCCGACAATTGACGAACTTACCCTTGATGAACCGCAGATTATTAAGCAGAGCGGAAAATACGGTATCAAGCTGAGAGCAAGCGCACCGTCAATTCATATGATGAAGATTTTTACGCAGACGGAGGTAACTCCGATTGTCGGTTCGGAACAGCAGTCCGAAGAGCTTGTGTCTTACCTTCTCAGAGAATTTGACGAAAATCCGGAAAAAATCTGGGAGAGTAACATATTCGGAAAATCAGTTCACGAACTCGTTAACGAGGGACTTCACAACAAACTGTACAGAATGCCTGCCGATGCCAGAAGGCGGATAGGGGAGACAGTTGAAAAAATTATCAATGACGGCTGTAACGGATTAATATGTATAATTCTGTAACGACAAATAACGATAAAATCGCAAAGCTTTAATTCACAAATAAACAGGTTCACAAATAAATAAATTGGTAATATCGCCAAAAAATTATTCGCCCCATATTTGTTATTGAAAATGTTTCGGGAATAAAGTATAATATTCCTATATGCAAATGACAAATATGGGGGTTGTTTTATGAATCTTTCCGATGTAGCTTTATTGGCTAAAGAGGAGCTTTCCCTTGCCGAAAAAGGTATTGCCTCTGCAAAAGTTGTTCTTACAGGTTTTGTTGTTGTATTCGCAATGCTGATTCTCTTGATTTTCATAATCAAGATTTACGGCGCAATCATTCAGAAAGCTCAAAATGCCGGCAAAAAGAGCAAAGAGAAAAAGGCTGAAACCGTAGCAGAAACTCCTGCTCCCGTTGTTGCCGCTCCTGTTGCTCCTGCTCAGACAGACGGTGTTTCCGATGAGGTTGTTGCCGTAATTTCCGCAGCGGTTGCCACAATGTACGGCTCTTCCGAAAAAGCAAGAATCAAGAGTATTAAAAAGTCATCAGACGGCGGTCGTTCCGCATGGGCAAAAGCCGGTGTACTTGATAATACCCGCCCGTTTTAAGGCAAAGTTTTAAGGGAAAGGATGTTATCTAATGGAAATTTTACAAGGCTTTGTAGATGCCGTTGTCGGTATCTTTGAAGACTCGGGTCTGTTAACTCTTAACTGGCAGAACTATGTAATGATTGGTATTTCAATCGTTTTGCTTTACCTTGCAATCAAAAAGCAGTATGAGCCGCTTTTGCTCCTTCCTATCGCATTCGGTATGCTGCTTGTTAATCTTTATCCGAGCATTATGGCTCCGCCTACAACACAGTTTTTGACAGAGGCTCAATGTACCGCGCAGAATGTTGCGGTGTCGGGACACGCCAAAACGGTGATTGACGGAGTAACTTATATTGAGAATCCGACATACGGCGGACTTCTTTATTACCTCTATCAGGGTGTTAAGCTCGGCATTTATCCGCCTCTTATCTTCCTCGGCATCGGTTGTATGACTGACTTCGGTCCGCTCATCTCTAACCCGAAGAGCCTTATTCTCGGTGCTGCCGCACAGATTGGTATCTTTTTAACATTTACAGGTGCTATTTTCCTCGGCTTTACAGAGGCAGAGGCAGGTGCTATCGGTATCATCGGCGGTGCCGACGGTCCTACGGCTATTTATGTAACAACAAAGCTTGCTCCGCATCTTCTCGGTTCAATCGCAATTGCCGCATATTCATATATGGCTCTTGTGCCGATTATTCAGCCGCCTATTATGAAGGCGCTCACAACCAAAAAAGAGCGTTCCGTAGTTATGGAGCAGCTTCGTCCCGTTTCAAAGCTTGAGAAGATTATGTTCCCGGTAATTGTTGTTATTATCATCGCAATCTTCCTTCCCGACGCAGCTCCGCTCGTTGGTATGCTTATGCTCGGTAACCTCTTTAAGGAGTCCGGCGTTGTTGAAAGACTCAGCAAAACAGCTCAGAACGAGCTTATGAATATTATCACAATCTTCCTCGGTACAACTGTAGGTGCAACCGCATCCGGTCAGAACTTCCTTACTCTTGACACAATCAAGATTATCGTTCTCGGTCTTCTTGCGTTCTGTATGGGTACTGCATTCGGTGTACTTTTCGGTAAGATTATGTACAAGGCAACAGGCGGTAAGGTTAACCCGCTCATCGGTTCAGCAGGTGTATCCGCCGTTCCGATGGCTGCCCGTGTATCTCAGAAGGTTGGCCAGGCTGAAAATCCCGGCAACTTCCTCCTCATGCACGCTATGGGCCCGAATGTTGCAGGTGTAATCGGTTCAGCAGTTGCAGCCGGCGTACTTCTTAATGTTGTAGGCTGATAACCGTAACTTAATAAACTATGATAAAGGAAGTCTTTACGGCTTCCTTTATTTTTGTTGTTAAAGAATCCGACAACGAAAAATTTGTATAATATTAAAGAAATTATTTCAATCAATATTCTATGATAGAATTATTGCTGAGAATACATAAGATAATAAAATATAAATGTGTAAATCAGTGCCGTAAAAACACCTTTTTTGCTTTACGGTATGTTTTCTTAATACTTAATATGAATTAAAGGGGCTATATAAATGGTAAAGAATGTAACCATTCAGTGAATTGTCGGCATCCTTTTGCAAAGAATCAAGTTTTTTATTCTTGCTACTGTTGTAATGGGACTGCTGTTCTTTATGTATTCACGCTTTGTAATTGCACCGATGTACAGCACATCTACCATGATTTATGTGCAGAACTACAGTTCGTCACAGCGAGCAAATGCCAATGCCGACACCAAGAGTACGACACCTAAAAAGGCTGACGATGATACTGCCAAAAAGACAACCAATGAGGAGAACCAGAAGATATATCCTGCTGATATTTCCGCCTCTGCAAATCTTGCTGAAATCTGTGTTACACTCTTTAAAAATTCCGATGAGATGACAGCACTCTATGACGGCTGCACGGTTAATGTTGATGTAACCGAAGGTACTTTCTTTATCACAATTACAGTGGACGGTACAGACGCACAGAAGTGTGCCAATGTTGCTAATCAGCTTGCCGAAAAGGCGGCTGAGGTTTATAATTCAAAATTCAGCTACGGTCAGATCGGAACACTTCGTCAGGCGAAGGTTCCTTCGGCTCCGTATGCACCGAGTAACACAAAGAATATGCTTATAGGCGCGGCAATCGGATTAATTGCTTCCTGCCTTATTTCTATTCTTATTGAACTTATCGACACAACAATCAAGTCTGAGGACGATATTCAGGATATCTACGGTATTCCTATATTTGCCGAAATTCCCGACTTTGAGAACCAGGGTTAAGGAGGAACTATGGCTTCTGATTTTAAATTATTTAAAAAGAAAGACGATAAAAAAAAAACGGACAGAATTTTTCTCTTTCCGATAAGAGCAAGTTTGCAATTGTTGAGTCGTATAAGGCCGCAAGAACTAATATTATGTTCTCGCTTTCCGCAAAAGAAAAAAAGTGCTTTGCCGTAACCAGTTACTCAAAGGGTGAGGGCAAGAGCACCGTTTCCGCAAATCTTGCAATTTCCTTTTCGAAAATGGAAAAAAGAGTTCTCCTTATCGACTGCGACCTTCGCCGTCCTAATGTTCACAACATTTTTAAGCTTGACAATAAAAAGGGACTTACCAATGTAATCGGTAAAATGATTGAAATTGACGAGGCTGTTAAGCATGATGTTCTTCCGAATCTCGACATTCTTCCGGCAGGTACGGTTGCGCCAAACCCCTCTGAGCTTATGTGCAGTACCAGATTTCAGGAACTTTATGAGCAGTTTGTCAGAGATTATGATTATGTAATTTTTGATACGCCTCCTATCGGTGTGGTTGCCGACGCTCTGTTTCTCAAGGATATGATTGCCGGCTTTGTTGTAGTTGTTCGTGAACGCTCAACAACTCATGGTGACCTTCAGCACCTTCTTGACAGCGTAAAGCTTGCCGATTCAACCGTACTCGGTCTGATTGAGGTAGGTTGTACTTATGATTCAAAGAGAAGAAAGAAAGGTTATTACTACTACCAGTATTATTAATCCCAATTTTGTGCTTTGGCACAAAACTACACATTCTCAATAAAAATAACACAAAATCACAGACTTGCAAACTTTCACCAAAAATGACTGTTGCAGGTCTGTTCTTTTTTGTGAAAATAAAAATGCAAGATTGCAAAAAACATCTTGCATTTCTTGGGCGAATAGAGTAAAATATATTAGAAATTTAAATTGCATTTGCAATAATATTTTAAGGAGTTATTCAAAATGGGTTATCTTGAACTGAGTAAGCAGGAACTTGAAAAAGAGTATGGCAATCTCGCAAAGAGATTTGAGGAGATTAAAGGTATGGGACTTAACCTCAATATGGCAAGAGGTAAGCCCAGCAAAGAACAGCTTGATTTTTCCTTACCTATGCTCGATACAATCAACAGCAAATCCGATTTTATCGGTGAGGATAAGATGGATTGCCGCAACTACGGACTTCTCAACGGTATTACAGAGTGCAGAAAGCTTTTTGCGGATATTCTCGGTGTAGATGCAGAGAATGTTATTGTAGGCGGTTCTTCAAGCCTTAATATGATGTTTGATACAATTTCATGCTTTATGACAGCTCCCGCTGTTGAGGGCTGCAAACCATGGTATGAAGTAAAGAACAGAAAATTCCTCTGTCCGGTACCGGGTTATGACCGTCATTTCGGCATTACTCAGTATTACGGCTTTGAGCTTATTCCGATTCCGATGGACGACAACGGTCCCGATATGGATATGGTTGAAAGACTCGTTTCTGAGGATGACTCAATCAAGGGTATTTGGTGCGTTCCGAAATATTCAAACCCTGCCGGCATCACATACAGCGATGAGGTTGTTAAGCGCTTTGCCGCTTTAAAGCCTGCCGCTAAGGATTTCAGAATTATGTGGGATAATGCCTACTGCATCCATGAAATCAGCGACACACCTGATGTTTTGCTCAACATTATGGATGAATGCAAAAAGACAGGTAATGAAGACCTACCGATTCTTTTCTGCTCAACATCAAAGATTACTTTCCCCGGTGCAGGCGTAGCCGCAATGGCTGCATCTGAAAACAACCTCAAGGTTCTCCGTGAAAAATATAACTACGAAATCATCAGCTATGATAAGCTTAATATGCTCCGTCATGTAAGATTCTTCAAGGATTATGACGGCGTGCTTAAACATATGGAAAAGCACAAGTCTGTCCTTAAACCAAAATTCGAGATTGTTCTTGATACTCTCGACAAAGAACTTGCGCCTGCTGATATCGCATCATGGAAAAAGCCGCACGGCGGTTACTTTGTAAGCGTTGATGTTTTTGAAGGCACGGCAAAGAGAACAGTCGCTCTCTGTAAGGAGGCAGGAGTTGTTCTTACGGGTGCAGGTGCAACATATCCGCTCGGAATTGATCCAAAGGATTCCAACATCAGAATTGCACCGACCTTCCCTCCGAACCACGAGCTTGAAGTTGCTATGGATGTTTTTTGTATCTGTGCAAGGCTTGCGGCTTGCGAAAAGATTCTGAACAAGTAATCATCATTTGAAAATTTGGTTTGTCAGTTGGATTTTGGAAGAATTTTGTATGCAGTTTATGACATTAGAATGTATTTTTTGATAAATTCAATTCTTTTTTTATTAAATATTTCCGTATCCATTGACATTTTCCTAAAAAAATTCTATAATAACTCTGTTACGGTCTGTGATTGGATGTTCGTGACAGAGTTATTTTGACTTTTGAGCAAAATAAAATCACAGCCAATTATTTAACGGAGGTTTCAAAGGCATGAAAAGAGTTCCAAAGCCTGTATTCTTTGTCGTAGCTTTGCTGATACTTGCCTTTTCGTTTACTGCGATTTTTGGTATTTCCTACTACACCGGCGATAACAAAACAACAGTATTAAAGGGCATCAGCGATATACGATGGGGAATTGACATCCGTGGCGGTGTTGAAGCAACATTCAAACCGGCAGGAGATGTTGACGCAACTGACGAGCAGCTTGAGTCTGCAAAGTCAATCATTGAATTAAGAATGGTATCTCAGGGTATCACAGATTATGAGCTTTATGCGGATGCAAAAAGCGACAGAATCATTGTTCGTTTCCCATGGAAGGAAGATTCCGACCAGAACGCAATTGAGGCAATCGAAGAGATTTCTTCAACAGCACAGCTTACATTCCGTCCCGGAGACGGTCATGAAACAACAGATGTTGATTCAAACGGCGGGTATGTTTACAAAACTCCTTCGGGCGACACAGCTAAGACAATCCTTATGGACGGTTCTTATGTTGAAAGTGCAACAGCAGGTATGACAACAGACAAGACCACAGGTAAAAATTCCTATGTAGTTCAGCTTAAGCTGAAGAGCAGCGGTGACAAGAACGGTAAGGAGCGTTTTGCTGACATCACTAAAGAATATCTAAACCAGCAGGTTTCAATCTGGATGGATGATATTATGCTTTCAGCTCCTAAGGTTGAGGCTGAAATTACAGACGGCAACGCTGTTATTTCAGGTGACTTTACAGCTAAAGAGGCTCAGGACCTTGCATCAAAAATTAATGCAGGTGCTCTTCCGTTCCAGCTTGAAACATCAAACTACGGCACAATCAGCGCAACCCTCGGTGAGAACTCACTTGTTGCAATGGCATATGCGGGTGTTATCGCATTTATCATTATTGCAATCATTATGATTCTCTTCTACCGCTTGCCCGGTTTTGTTGCAGTTATCTCACTTCTCGGTCAGATGGGTCTTGCCATTGCGGCTGTATCAGGTTACTTCCCTGTATTCTCTTCATTCACAATGACGCTCCCAGGTATTGCGGGTCTTATCCTTTCAATCGGTATGGGCGTTGACTGTAATGTTATTACTGCCGAGCGTATCAAGGAAGAACTTAAGGCAGGAAGAACTCTTGACGGTGCTCTTGAAAGGGGTACAAAGAATTCACTTTCCGCTATCGTTGACGGTAATATGACCGTTATTATCGTATCAATTATCCTTATGCTTGTATTTGGTCCTGCAAATATTCTCTCAATCATCTTCGGTGAGTCTACAACAGGTACTATCTACTCATTCGGTTACACACTTCTTGTAGGCGTAATCGCTAACTTTATCATGGGTGTATTCTGTACAAGAATTATGCTCAGAAGTGTTGCAGGCTTTAAGTTCCTGCGTAAAAAATGGTTGTTTGGAGGTGCTAAGAATGACTGATAAAACTCAGACAAAGGCAGTTTCAAATGCCCCCCTTACAGATGAGGAATTTGCCGAAAAGTATAACAGAGGCCACAAGATTATTGACTTTGTAGGTCACAAAAAGATTTTCTTCGGAATTTCTCTTGCAATTATTATTATCGGTATCGTATGTAACTTTATTTTTGGTACACAGCTTGACATTCAGTTCTCTGGCGGTGCCACACTTAAATTCAGTTACAGCGGTGAAATCAATCAGTCTGAACTTACTGATTTTATTCAGGTTGAAACAACAGAGGACAGAATCACTACTACATATGCTCAGGATCTTATGGGTGACAGCGGCACAACTGTAACTGTTCAGTTCTCGGGTAACGATTCAATCAAAACCGATATTCAGAAGAACCTTGAATCAGACCTTCAGAAGAAGTATCCGGACAATAACTTCAAATGTCTTGAATCAAATTCGGTTGATGCTTCAATGGGTTTCAGCTTCCTTCTCAAGTGTCTCACTGCTGTTGCAATTGCAGCCGTGCTTATGGTTCTTTATGTAACAATCAGATTTAAGAAAATCGGCGGTCTTTCGGCAGGTGTTATGGCTCTCGTAGCCCTCTTCCACGATGTTGCAATGATTTACTTTATGTATGTAATCTTCCAGATGCCGATTGACGCAAGCTTCATCGCAGTTGTTCTTATGATTCTCGGTTATTCGCTTAACGATACAATTGTTATCTATGACCGTGTTCGTGAGGAAAAGAAGCTTGTCGGAAGCAAAACAGATGTTGGCAAGATATTCAACCTCAGCTGCACAAAGTGTATTAAGAGAACAATTATGACTTCTGTAACAACACTTTCGGCTATTCTTGTTGTTTATGTTGTTGCCTGTGCGTTCAATATCACATCTGTTCAGGGCTTTGCTCTTCCGATGATTATCGGTATCATATCAGGTTGTTATTCTTCAATCTGTATCGCAGGTCCGCTTTGGGTTATGTGGCAGCGTCATAAAAAGGCAAAGAAGCTTGCCGCTAAAGCTGCATAAAACAACTTTCGGATAAATTTATCCGATTCTGCAAATAATTATAAAGGGGTTGCATAAAGATGTTTTATGCAATCCCTTTTGTGTATTAAGACTTTTTAAGCGTTATTTGGAGTGATATATGAAAAAACTTGTTTCAATTTTTCTTTCTGCCGTGATAATTTGCGGCTTGATATTAATTTCCGCTTGTGACAGAACTGAAGATGTCAGGAAATCTGACGGTAAAATCAGCGTTGTAACAACGATTTTTCCTTACTATGATTTTGTAAGACAGCTTGCAGGCGATAAAGTTGATATTCGCCTGTTGCTTTCGCCCGGAAGCGATCCGCACAGTTATGAACCCAAACCGTCAGATATTACAGCAATTGAAAATTGCGATATTTTTATCTGCAACGGCGGTGAAAGCGACGAATGGGTTGACGGAGTTCTTTCGTCAATTGAAAACAAAGATGTAAAAGTGATGAAGATGATGGAGTATGTTCCTCTCAGACATGAACAGTCTATGGATCATGACCATGAACACGACAGTCATGAAGATATGGATGATGATGACGAAGGTCACGATCACGAAGAAGGGGGGGAGTATGACGAGCATGTCTGGACTTCAATCAGAAATGCGGAGCGTATGTCTGCCTCAATCGCAGATGAGTTGATGTCAGTTGACAGTAAAAATTCTAAATATTACAATGACAGAAAAGTAAATTACATTTCACAGCTTGACAGCCTTGATAAGAAATTTACCGAAGTTGCAAATAACAAAAAGCGTGATACGCTTGTTTTCGGCGACAGATTTCCGTTTCTGTATTTTGTAAGCGACTACAACCTTGGATATGAATGTGCATTCCCGGGTTGCAGTCATGAAACCGAGCCGAGTACAGCCGTTGTTTCTCATCTGATTGATTTTACAAGAGAACACAATATACCCGTTGTATTCTATCTTGAGCTTTCAAGCGGCAAAATTGCTCGGATTATCTCTGAAGATTCTTCTGCAAAGACGATGCAGTTTTCTTCATGTCACAATGTCACAAAGGATGATTTTGAAAACGGCGCAACTTATATTTCTGTTATGGAACAAAATCTTGAAGCACTAAAGGAGGCGTTATACTGATGTCGCTTATTAAAATTGAAAATGCCTCGCTCGGTTATGAAGGCAAAACCGTTGTCAATGATATTTCGGTTGATATAAAAGAAAAGGATTATATCTGCATAGTCGGTGAAAACGGTTCGGGCAAAACTACTCTCATGAAAGCACTTCTCGGACTTTTAAAGCCATTGAGCGGTTCGATTACCTATAGTGACGGACTAAAACAGAATGAAATCGGCTACCTTCCGCAGTCAAGCGATATTCAGCGTGACTTTCCTGCGTCGGTGCAAGAGGTGGTGCTTTCGGGCTGCCTTAATAAAAAACACACCTTTTTCTATTCAAAGGAGCAGAAAAAAACTGCCGCCGAGAATATGAAGCTCACGGGTATTTATGATTTACGCAAAAAATGTTTCAGAGAGCTTTCGGGCGGTCAGCGGCAGCGTGTCATGCTCGCCCGAGCATTGTGTGCAACTCACAAACTGATTATTCTTGACGAGCCTGTAACGGGACTTGATCCGATGGCAATGGCTGATATGTACGCTCTCATCAAAAAGTTGAATGAAAGCGGAATCACGATTATTATGGTTTCTCACGATGTGAATTCAGCCGTGAGCAATGCCTCAAAAATTCTGCACCTTTCAAAGAATTGGTATTTCTACGGTACGGCACATCAGTATCTGCATTCGGATGCCGGCAAACGCTTTATTCTCAGCGATTGCCCGTGTGATGAATGTCAGCACAGAGTTCAAGGAGGTGCTAAAAATGTTTGATATGATTTTTGAAATGTTTTCATACAATTTTATAGTCAGAGCATTCATTGTCGGCACGCTTGTTTCCTTGTGTGCGGCACTGCTCGGTGTTACGCTCGTTCTCAAACGGTATTCAATGATCGGTGACGGATTATCTCATGTGGGCTTTGGTGCGCTTGCAGTTGCGGCGGCACTAAATCTTGCACCGCTTGAAGTTGCTGTTCCTGTAATCATTATTGCGGCATTCCTGCTGTTAAGACTTTCCGAGAACAGTAAAATCAACGGTGATGCGGCAATCGCAATAATTTCAAGTACGGCGCTTGCCATAGGTGTTGTATTTGTCAGTGTATCGGGCGTAAATACCGACCTCAACTCATACCTTTTCGGCAGTATTCTTGCCACTACAACAGCCGACGCAATTATGTGCGGAATCCTTGCACTTGTCGTAATCGTAATATTCATCTTGTTCTACAACAAGATTTTTGCCGTAACCTTTGACGAAACATTTTCAAGGGCAACCGGTCTTAAAACAGGCGTTTATAACACGGTAATTGCACTCCTTACGGCTCTCACAATTGTAATCGGTATGAGAATTATGGGAACTCTGCTTATTTCCGCACTTATAATTTTTCCTGCGCTTTCTTCCATGAGAGTCTGTAAAAAATTCAAGTCGGTAATTCTCTGTTCTGGTGTGCTTTCACTCTGTTGTTTCTTTGTCGGTATGTGCGTGTCATATTCATGCGATACCCCGACAGGTGCAAGCGTTGTAATAGTCAATGCCGCCGTTTTCCTCATATTCCGACTGGTCGAATTTATCAATTCCAAAATTAAAAAGAATAATTCTGTGTAAGAATTACAAAATATTTTCAACTAACGGAAACTCGCTTTCTTTAATGGAGGCGAGTTCTTTTTTTGCCTGAACGCTTTCGGCAAAGTACATATCACGGTTCTGCTTTTGTGCAAATGCGGTCATTCTCGAAATGCTTAATCCGATATTGTCAACATAATCGTGAATGAGCATGGTGTCAATCAATTTGGCGTTGTCATACCATTCTTTCTCTGTTTCTTCACATATTTTGAGCGCATCTTCAAATTCAAGTCTGCTCATCAGTCTGTCGGCACATTCAATTTTTGCAATGAATGAATCAGTTTTGCCCGAAATAAATCCTGTTTCAACAGATGCAAAGCATAGTGCCGCCAGAATAAGTGAAAGTGCAATGTAAATTCTTTTCATATCGTTATTCCTTCTTTATAATGTTGTAATTTCCTAGTGCGTCAAGAGTCATCAGAAAAACATTGCTCTGCTTAATATTTTTCTTTTGCAGAATATTTTTAACATAACCCTTTTCTTTTTCACATAAATTAAGCGAATTTTCAAGAATTTTTCCGTTGCTGACAACTACGGTTTCAATTTTATTGTCCTTAATTTTTAACCCGAAATCCTCGGCAGACGGCTTTCTCTTCTCAGGCTTTTCAAGAACGCTCACCTCACCGTTTGTTTCAACAATGCAGTATTGAACATCTTCGATTGAAAAAATACCCTGTTGTCTTAATCTGACGCTCAAATCTTCTGTAGTAAGCCGCAGCTTTTTCATAGCCGATTGCAGAATCCTTCCGTCTTTAATTACTATAACGGGTTTTCCGCACAAAAGACTTCTGAAACCGCTCCACTTCATCATAATAATGCTTGCGGTAATTTCAAGTGCTACGAGAATTGCAACGGGAATAACTCCGCTCAACAGCGGTTGAGATGTGTTCTGCATAGGAATTGATGCGATATCCGACACTATCATTGTGATTACAAGCTCGCTCGGCTGCATATCGCTCATCTGTCGCTTTCCCATTAACCTGACTGCCAGAATGACAAAGGCATAGAGCAAAATTGTTCTGATTATTGAAATTAACATAACATCACCGTTACTAATATTTGCATAATTTGAGCCGATATACCGCAAAATAAAAAGCAGATATATTAAGACGGTGATTAAATGTATAATTCATTAAAAGAAAATATTTCAACTCTGAAGAAAATGTTCAAAAATTCGGCAGATTTTACGGTTCGTGAAATGAATCTAAAGGGACAATGCAGTATAAAATCCGCAATAATCACAATTGAGGGAATGTGCGGAAAGGACACGCTTGCATTGTCGGTAATCAATCCTCTGCTCGATTATTATTTTGACTGCCAATCCCCCGATAAGGTTTTTGACCTTATAAAAAATACCGTGCTGACATCAAGTGAAATTGTCGAGTTCACAACAATTGACGAGGCAATCAGCTTTTCAACATCAGGTTTTGCCCTGCTTGTTGTTGACGGTTGCAGTCGTATGCTTGCAATCGGAGCACAGGGCTTTTCGTTCAGAAGTGTTTCGGAACCCGAAAGTGAGGTAGTGCAGAGAGGCTGCAGAGAAGGTTTTACAGAACCGCTGAGAATCAATATGACTTTAATAAGACGAAGAATCAAAAGTCCCGACCTAGTTTTTGAAACCGTAACAAGCGGATACAGTTCAAACACGCAGATGATGATTTGTTATCTTCAAAACAGCGTGTCAAAGCAAATTCTTAAAGCAATCAGAGAACGGCTTGAAAACTGCAACCTTAAAATGATTCTTGCGTCGGGATATTTAAGCAGTTATCTTGAAGACAACAATTCAAAATCACTTTTTTCGGGTGTCGGGATTTCCGAAAGACCGGATACGGTCTGCGGAAAGCTGTCGGAGGGCAGAGTGGCAATTCTGATTGACGGAACACCGTCGGTGATAATCATTCCGCACCTTTTTGCAGAAGAATTTCAAAGCGTTGATGATTATTCAAACCGCCCGTATTATGCGGCATTCATACGGATTTTAAAGTATATTTCGTTCCTTATAGCCGTATTTTTGCCGGGAATATACACGGCTTTTGCACAGTTTCATCCCGAATATTTTCCAACCGGATTGCTCGTGAAAACATCTGATTCTTTGTCGCAAACACCCTTACCCGTAACACTTGAAGTTATTCTCATAACCTTTATCTATGAAGTCATGAGAGAGGCCGGACTGCGTATTCCGAAGCCGCTCGGACACGCTGTCAGCATTGTCGGAGCGCTTGTAATCGGTGAAAGTGCCGTCAGTGCAGGCATAATCAGCTCGTCAACTCTTATGGTTGTTGCAACTGCGGCAATTTGCAGTTATGTCACATTCGCACTCTATCCGCCTATTATGGTGTTGAGATTTTTCTGCGTTATCGCAGGCGGAATGTTCGGCTTGTGGGGAATAGTTCTGCTCACCTGCGGAGTGCTTGTCAATATGTGTTCCAAAACATCAGTCGGCGTGCCGTATATGTCATCGCTTGCACCGTTCTCGTGGCGGAGTATGCGTGATGTCTTTGTCAGAGCAGATTGGAAAAGGCTTTCAAAGCACACAATCAAGGTTCAGAAATTCCCCGAAACGGAGGAGATGTAATGCAATCGAATGTAACTTTTCCGTCAAAAAGACTTATGCTTTCGCTGTTTGTATGTTCTGTACTTCCGATATTGTTAATGGGGCGGAGCTTTTTGCAGAGCGACAATATTTTTTCAAGTCTTGCGTCAATCGGATTCGGAATATTTTTCACGCTGTTGTGCTTTGTTCCTTTTTATTCGATAAAGCACAGAACAAGACTTGATTTCTCAGCCTTTGCAAAAAACACATCGCAAACGGGCTTTTTCTTTGTTTCTTCATATTATTGTATGTATTTCACCGTGATAACCGTTTCTTTTCTGATTAGATTCTGCGATATGTTTGTTTCGGGAGTTAATCCCGATGTCGACACAAAGGTGATTGCCTTTTTGATACTTTGCATTTGTGTTTACGGTGCGTCAAAGGGGATAAATCCGCTTTCAAGAGTCAGCATTTTTGTGTTTGCGTTTCTCATAATTGCTTTTGCCGTGATATTTTTCGGAAATATAAAATCTTTTGAATTTGCACCGAACAGCACCTTTGTTACACCCGATTTTTCAAATATTCGGAGCAATGTTGCAGACTGTTTAATCTTTGCGTTTCTGCCTGTTATATTTGGATTCAATTCCACAAGCACCAAAAATCTGTCGATAAAACAACCTGTAATTACAACTCTTATTATATTCGGCACATTAATGTTGACTTTGTTTTTTGCCGATTTTGTTATCGGTGCATATTCTGCACAGCAACCGTTTTCTGTTCAGCTATTGTCAAAAACCGCATATTTTGGTGATATGAAAGGCTTTGACAGCTTTTACCTTGCCGCAGTAACTGCCTGTATTTTCGTTTTTGTAACGGCTGTCCTCATCAGCGTTTCAAACTGCATTGTAAATACATCTTCAAAAAGAACGCTTGTTTTTGTTTCGATAATAGCTTTTATAATGTTTGTTTTGTTTGTTTGTGCAGATAGCTATAATGCTGTAAAAGAATTATTGTTGAACAATATTTTTCTGACTGTACTCAATTTTATTTCCGCACTTCTGATTCCTATAATCTATCTTTTTGTATATCGGAGAAAGCTTTATGAATAAAAAATTATTTTTACTGCCGATTATGGCAATTGTTCTGATTTTAGGCGGCTGTTCAAATTCAAACCGAATTGATACTTCTTCACTTGTTCAGACGATTACTGTAGAAAACAAATCGGGCAAAGCCGTGTATAATTTCTATCTGCTTGAGAACAGCGAGGATGTGCAAGGTGTTTCGGTTGAGGCTGACAGCCTTGAAAAAGCCGTAATATCGGCAAAGAAAGCCTATATCCCTGCGCTGACGCTTTCAAAGCTTGAATTGTATCTTATCGACTCAAATCTCGGAGAAAAAACTCTCAAAACCGATATTGACTATATTTCAAAAGAAACCGCAATTTCACCTTTGACCTATACTGCCCTTTCGGATACAAAAACTTTGCAACTTTTTTCAAAAGATAAAAACGCACTGAATAAAGTTAAAGAATATATTGTTCTGTTGAAGAATAATAACAACAACCTTTCCGTGACATCTTTATCCATATTCAATAATTTTAAGGGTAAAAACAACGGCTATTTGAGTATTTGTTATATTAGTTCCGATAAAGAATTAAAAGCGGACATTGTTAAAACAGTAACAGAAAAATGAGAAAATTTTATTAAAAATTGAAAAATAATTCACAAAAAGACTTTATCAAAACTGCGTTATGGTGTATAATAGCAATAAGTATATAGCCTGAGAGCATACATCTGCCCGTTAGGCGGCAGAGCGGTTGCTCTGATTTGTGAAAGGTAATAAATATTTAGGATAGGACGATGATTTATGTCTGTTGAATTTTCTGTTCCGCTGTCGCAAATTGCAGAAGCATTGAACCTCACCGAAGTTTATGTCGCTGAAAATTACAAGGAAACTAACATATCGACTGTTGAAATCAACAGACCGGGACTTGAGCTTACGGGTTATCTTGAATTTTTTGACAACAAGCGAATTCAGGTTCTCGGTAATACAGAGTTCTCATATCTCGGTAGATACGGTCCGGAGGCTCAGAAAATGGTTATTGACTCCATTTTCAGCTTTGGTCCTCCGGCTGTAATAATCTGCCGTGATATTGAACCGTCAAACGCAATTCTCGAAAGTGCAAAGCTGCACAAGGTGTCTATTTTCAGCACCCCGCAGAGTACATCGGATCTTACTGCGTCACTTGTACAATATCTTAACAAAGAGCTTGCTCCGAGAATCACCCGTCACGGCGTTCTTGTTGAAGTGTACGGCGAAGGCTGTCTGCTTACGGGCGACAGTGGTGTCGGTAAGAGTGAAACCGCAATTGAACTTATCAAGCGTGGTCACCGCCTTGTTGCCGATGATGCCGTAGAAATCAGAAGAACTGCCCAGACTACACTCTATGGCCAGTCGCCCGAAAATATCCGTCACTTCATTGAGCTTCGAGGTATAGGAATTATCAATGCCAGAAAACTTTTCGGTATGGGTGCTATCAAGCTGCAGGAAAAGATTGATATGGTAATCAACCTTGAGCAATGGGACAGCGCAAAGGTTTATGACAGAATGGGACTTGACAACGAATATATGAAGATTCTCGGTGTCGAAGTGCCTACTCTTACAATTCCCGTAAAGCCCGGCCGTAACCTTGCTGTAATCATAGAGGTTGCCGCCATGAATAACAGACAGAAGAAAATGGGCTACAATGCAGCAAGAGAACTTCTCAAAAATCTAGGAATGGCTGTTGAGGATCTTCCGCCGTCACCAAAGGTTATTGTTGATACATGGGAATAATTCCGCTTTGTAACGGAATACAGGGAACAGAAATTTCATATTCTAAACTAACAACGGAGGGTAATTGAATGGACACTACCGATATTATATATAACTGTGCTCAAAAGCTTGATTGTGACGCAAGACGATTTGAACCGATGAGCAGACACACTTCATTTAAAATCGGCGGAAAAGCAGATGTTTACATAAAGGTGACAAATCTTTCTCAGCTGATGAAAATTTTAAAGGAATGCGATGTCTGCAAGGAGAAGTATATTCTTCTCGGCAATGGCAGTAATGTTCTGGTTCCGGATGAGGGAATCCACGGCACGGTTCTCCGTCTTGACGGTGATTTCAGGAATATTTCATTAATTGATGATACAACAATCTATTGCGGCGCAGGTGCAGCTTTGGGAAGTCTTTGTAAGTTTGCCCAAAAATGCGGACTTTCGGGACTTGAATTTGCATGGGGAATTCCGGGAACAGTCGGCGGTGCTTTGTTTATGAACGCAGGTGCATACGGCGGTGAAATGAAAGATGTTGTATACAGCGTTTCTCACATCACACAGAACGGTGATATCGGCAGAACAGAGGCGGAGAATCTTGAGTTTGGATACAGAACAAGCGTTTACCGCAAAAACGGTTGCATAATCACAGGTGCGGTATTCAAACTTAAAAAAGATGATCCCGAAGAAATTCAGAACAGAATGAACGATTATATGAATCGCCGTTCAACAAAACAGCCGCTTGAATATCCGAGCGCAGGCAGTGTGTTCAAAAGACCCGAGGGTGCATTTGCAGGTGCGCTCATTGAGCAATGCGGACTCAAGGGCAAAACAGTCGGCGGTGCTCAGGTCAGCGAAAAGCACGCAGGATTTATCATCAACAAATCAAAGGCTACGGCTGACGATGTAAAACAGCTTGTGTCGGAAATTCAGAAAACTGTTGAAAATGAAACAGGCTACAAGCTTGAATGTGAACTTATTTTTCTATAAAGCGAAAAAGGTGTAATTTTATGGAATTTGTAATCATTACGGGAATGTCGGGTGCAGGCAAAACAGGCGCTCTTCATGTGCTTGAAGACATCGGTTACTATTGTGTTGACAATCTTCCGTCAAGTCTGTTGTCAACACTCTATCGGCTTTGCCTCAAATCTGAAGATGATTCTATGAAGAGGGTTGCGGTTGTTGTCGATGTAAGAGGTAACGAAAAATTTGAGGAAATGTGTTCCCAGATTGAACACTTCAAAATGCATTACGAAAATGTAAAGGTATTGTTCTTTGACGCAATGACGGACAGGCTCGTTGTTCGTTATAAGGAAACAAGAAGAAGACATCCTCTTTCGGATAAACTCAAGGACGGTTCTGTACTGTCTGCCGTTGAGCTTGAAAGGGAGCTTCTTTTGCCTATTAAAAGAACAGCCGATTATAACATTGACACTACATATATGTCAAACAAACAGCTCCGAGAGCGAATTATGTCAATGTTCATGGAAGACACTTCACAAAGCATTACGCTGACATTTATGTCGTTCGGTTTCAAATACGGAATTCCGCTTGAGGCAGATCTCATTATGGATGTGCGTTGTCTGCCTAATCCTTTTTATATTCCCGAACTCAAACATCTTACAGGACTTGACAAAGATGTGCGTGACTATGTTCTTGAAAGTGAAGAAACAACCGAATTTTTAAAGCGACTTTTGAGTATGCTCGATTTTTCCGTACCGCTCTATCTCAAAGAGGGCAAAAGCGAGCTTGTTGTCGGCATAGGTTGTACGGGCGGCAAGCACAGAAGTGTTACAATCGCAATGCAGTTGAACGACCACTTTCGTGAAAAAGGCTATAGGTGTGTTATTCAGCACAGAGATATTGACAGGTAAGGTGCAGAAATGTCATTTTCCTCGGATGTAAAAAAAGAAATTTGTTCGGTTGAACAGTTTGACCGTGAGGCTCTCAAAGCGGAGCTTTACGGAATGCTTTTATTCAGCAGAAATTTTTCTCCGAACAAAATAACCTTCACAACAGAAAGCAATTATGCGGGAAATCGTCTTATATTTCTTTTGCAGAATTTATATATGCCGATAATTGAAAAACAATCGGCTTTGCGAACAAAATCAAGCGACAGCCATCTTTACAAAATAATTGTGGTTGACGGAAACGATTGCAAGCGTATTTTTGAAGATTTCGGTCATACGGACGGTCAGATTACTTTGCGTGTCAACAGGGCAAATCTTTCAAGCGAAGAACTTTCGCAAGCGTTTTTGCGCGGCGTTTTTCTTAGCTGCGGTTCGGTATCCGATCCCATGAAAAGCTATCATCTTGAATTCTGTGTTCCGCACAAAAATCTTTCTCAGGATTTGTGCAAGATTCTTTCCGAAATAACCGAATGTACCCTTATTCCAAAAACGGTTGTCCGCAGCGGCAGTTACATTGTCTATTTTAAGGAGAGCGAGCAGATTTGTGACTTGCTTACCTACATAGGCTCACCAATAAGATCAATGGAAATTATGGGTACAAAGGCAATAAAGCAGGTTCGCAACAATGTGAACCGCAGAATTAACGGCGAGGTTGCGAATATCGGAAAAATCGCAACGGCGTCTGCAAAACAGCTCAGTGCAATCGAACATATAAAAAAGACAGTCGGAATCGATTCTTTGCCCGAGGATTTGCGTGAAATCGCATATTTAAGGCTTGAAAATCCCGATATGTCACTTCGTGATTTGGGACAGAATCTTTCAACCCCAATCAGCCGAAGCGGTGCAAATCACCGTATGCAAAGACTGCTTGAATATGCAGGTACAGAGGTAAAAACCAATGGAAAATAAGAATTTGACTTTTGAGCAGGCAAACGAACTGCTTGAAAAAACGGTTTCAAAAATGGAGAGCGGTGAACTTACTCTCGAACAGACAATGGAGGAGTACGCAAAAGCGTGCGAACTCCTTGCTTATTGTATGAAACAGCTTGAACAATGCAAGGGTAAAATTATTGATATAAACGAGAGAATTTCAAAGCTTTCAAAGGGTGATGACAATGACTAAAGATTATGCAAAATATATTGAAAACGCTTTAAAGATCTGTCTGCCGAGTACGGATTGCCGTGAAAAAAAGCTGATTGACGCAATGGCTTACAGCCTTGAGGCAGGCGGAAAGCGTGTCCGCCCGTATCTTGTGTTCTCGTTTAACAGCCTTTGCGGCGGAAGTGAAGAGTCTGCAACGGCATTTGCCTGTGCAGTTGAAATGATTCACACATATTCTCTCATTCACGATGATTTGCCGTGTATGGACAACGATGACCTCAGAAGAGGCAAGCCGTCAAACCACAAGGTATTCGGCGAAGATATCGCATTGCTTGCAGGCGACGCCCTTCTGACGCTTGCCTTCGAAACCCTTACAAACGAAAAGACAGTAAAAATCTGCGGAACTTCTGCTTGTTGCAGAGGTGTTTCCGTACTTTCAAAATACGCAGGTGCGACAGGAATGATAGGCGGTCAGGTGATTGACCTTATGAGCGAAAACACAAACGCTCCGATTGAAGTTCTCCGTGAAATGGACTACAAAAAAACAGCCTGTCTTATCAAAGCGGCTTGTGAACTGGGCTGTATAAGCGCAGGTGCAAACGATAAGCAAATTAAAGCCGCCTCTGAATTCGGCGAATGTATCGGCATTGCGTTCCAAATTCAGGACGATATACTTGATGTAACCTCCTCCGATGAGGAACTCGGCAAGCCTGTAGGCAGTGACGCAGAAAACAGTAAATCAACATATGTTTCACTTCTCGGAATTGAAAAGTGCCGTGAGCTTGTTGATGAACTTACCGAAAAAGCTGTTAACGCACTTCATGGCTTTGACAGTGATACAAAAGAGCTTGAAGAATTTGCTTACAGGCTTGCAAAGAGAAATAAATAATTCTTTGCAAATATTAATTATACGGATAGGAAATAAATTATGGGTGAGTATGAACTGCTTTCTAAAATTAAATCACCGCATGATGTCAAAAAGCTTAATGACGAACAGCTTGAAAAGCTGTGTACCGAAATAAGGGAAAAGCTCGTTGAAACCGTGTCTGTAAACGGCGGACATCTTTCACCGAACCTCGGTGTTGTTGAACTTACCGTTGCTCTTGAGCGTAGCTTTAATCTGCCGAAAGACAGCATTGTATGGGATGTCGGACATCAGGCATATACCCACAAGCTGTTGACGGGACGCTACGAGCAGTTTGACACAATCCGCAAAAAAGGCGGAATTTCAGGCTTTCCGAAGCGTGCCGAGAGCAAATACGACGATTTTAACACAGGTCACAGCAGTACATCAATATCAGCCGCATACGGAATTGCAAGAGCAAAACACCTTATGGGCGACCAAAGCTACACCGTTGCCGTGATTGGTGACGGTTCATTTACGGGTGGACTTGCTTTTGAGGGAATGAACAACTCAGGCAGATTCAACAAGAACTTTATTGTTGTTCTCAACGATAACAAAATGTCCATTTCACCGAATGTAGGCGCATTGTCACGCTACCTTACAACGGTAAGAATTCAGCCGTGGTATATGCGAGTCAAGAAAATTACGGAAAAAATTCTTTTACACATTCCGCTTATCGGAAAACCTCTGAAAAGATTTCTTCAGGGAGGAAAGTCTAAACTTAAAAATCTTGTGTACAAAAACACTCTTTTTGACTGCTTCGGTTTTACCTATCTCGGACCTATTGACGGACATAACATTGATGAGCTTGAAAATGCGTTTGAGTGTGCAAAAAAGGTGAATTCTCCCGTTCTTGTTCATGTTGTTACCAAAAAAGGCAAAGGCTATCAGCCTGCCGAGGACAATCCGGGCGGATTTCACGGAATAGGCAGGTTCGATATTGATTCAGGCGAACCGCTTTCAAGTCACAAGGGATTTTCGGCTGAGTTCGGAAAGACTATGTGCGAATTAGCCGAGGACGATAAAAAGATTTGTGCAATTACAGCCGCAATGTCTGGAGGAACGGGACTTACCGAATTTTCAAGGCTTTTTCAGGAAAGATTTTTTGATGTCGGTATTGCTGAAGAACACGCAGTAACTTTTGGATGCGGACTTGCCGCAAAGGGTATGCGACCTGTTTTTGCCGTGTATTCAACATTTCTCCAGAGAGCCTATGACCAGCTTTTGCATGATGCGGCTCTCGGAAAGCTTCACCTCGTAATCGGAGTTGACCGTGCGGGAATTGTTGGTGATGACGGTGAAACTCATCAGGGTGTGTTTGATGTTTCGATACTCAACACCATTCCAAACACAACAATTTTTTCTCCGGCATATTTTGACGGTATGAGAAAATCTCTTTCAACCTCAATTTACATTTGCGACAGCCTCGCTGTTGTGCGTTATCCCCGTGGCGGAGAGCTTTACAGACCCGATGATTTCGGTGAAGAAAATCTTTCATACGATGTTTACGGAAATCCGAATTGTAAAAATCTTCTCATAACCTACGGCAGACTTTTCTCTTATGCCTGCAAAGCCAAGGAAACCCTTGCAAAACAGGGCGTTGAGATTTGCATATTAAAACTTTGCAGAATTAAACCGATTGACGAAAATGCCGTTGATTTTGCGGCAGATTTCGATAATGTATGGTTTTTTGAAGAGGGCATCAAAAACGGCGGTATTGCGAGAAATTTCTCCGATTTACTCTGTTGCACACAGTTCTGCGGAGATTATCATATAAAGGCTATTAATGACAAATTTGTCAAGCAGATGTCTGTCAGCGAGGCTCTTCATGAGCTTAAACTCGATGATGACGGAATGGTAAATACCATTACCAAAAATTTAAAGGAAAAGAATTAGAATGAAAAAAAGACTTGATATTCTTGTATATGAAAAGGGCTTTACCGACAGCCGTGAAAAGGCTAAGGCGATTATAATGTCGGGACAGGTTTATGTTGACAATCAGAAAGCCGACAAGTGCGGAACTTCTTATGATGAAAATGTTAAAATTGAAGTAAGGGGCAACACACAGAAATATGTCAGCCGTGGCGGTTTAAAGCTTGAAAAGGCCATAGACAATTTTGACTTTGATTTAAAAGATAAGATAACAATGGATATCGGTGCGTCAACGGGTGGCTTTACCGACTGTATGCTCCAAAACGGTGCAAAAAAGGTGTATTCAATTGATGTCGGTTACGGTCAGCTTGCTTGGAAGCTTCGCAACGATCCCCGTGTTGTCAATCTTGAACGCACCAATATGAGAAAGGTTACAAGGGAGCAGGTTCCTGATGAAATTGACTTTTTCTCGGTTGATGTTTCGTTCATTTCATTAAAGCTGATTCTGCCTGTTGCAAGACAGCTTATGAGCGAAAACGCACAGGCTGTCTGCCTAATCAAACCGCAGTTTGAGGCAGGCAGGGAAAAGGTGGGCAAAAAGGGCGTAGTTCGTGATCCTGCCGTTCATGTTGAGGTTGTCAGAAAAATATTTGATTTTTGCCTTGAAAACGGCTTTGATGTGCTTAATCTCGACTATTCGCCAATCAAAGGTCCCGAGGGCAATATAGAATACCTTATCCATCTTCGCAAAAGTGATGATCCTAAGTCATACACAGATGTAACACCCGAGCAGCTTGTTGAAAATTCACATGCCGCTCTTGACAAAAAATGAGCAGGTGCTTTTATGAAATTTGCATTAGTGGTCAATCTTTCAAAAGAAAGGGCAATTAAATATGCAAAAAAGATTTCTCTTTTTCTTCTTGATAAAAATGCAGAAATTGCTATGATTGAGGAATGCAGTCAGTATTTTAAGGGAATCCACATTCATTATTCAAAAAATATTACGGAGCTTTTTGAATACTGCGATATGGCAATTACAGTAGGCGGTGACGGAACGATTATCCATGCCGCAAAATATGCCGCAAAAGCAGATAAACAGCTTATCGGTGTTAATGTCGGCAGACTCGGTTTTGCCGCAGATGTTGAACCGCACGAATATGAACAGCTTGAACGGCTTATTACGGGTGATTACACAACAGAGGAGAGAATTTTGCTTGATGTTGAGGTCATAAAAGAGGACGGCTCAAAGCACTATCTTGCAGTGAACGATGCCGTTGTCGCAAGAGGTCAGCTCTCAAAAACAATTGATTTGCACCTGACGCTTGACGGTGACGAGATTTCAAAATACAGGGCGGACGGTCTGCTTTTTGCAACTCCGACAGGCTCAACCGCTTATTCATTGTCGGCAGGCGGACCTATCCTCGCACCTAAAATGGAATGTATTCTTATGACTCCCGTTTGTCCCCATTCATTATTTTCCCGTTCAGTACTTTTCAGCGGAGAATCGGAGCTTTCGGTTCATGTGAAAATCCCCGAAGAATGCTGTTGTGTGCTGACAATTGACGGTGAAAAAAATGTTCCTGTTCTTGCAACCGACAGGGTTGTAATCCGCAAATCCGATTTAAAGCTTAAACTTGCGTTACTCCACAACCGCAATTTTTATAAACTGCTCAATGAAAAACTGAAAGAGAGGGATTTTTGATGAAAACAGGGCGACACGCACGAATTCTTGATATTATAGCCGAACATCCCATTGAAACACAGGATGAGTTGCTTACCCGACTTCGTGAAGAAGGTTTCAAGGCAACGCAGGCTACAATTTCAAGAGATATCAAGGATTTACGCCTTGTTAAAACTCTCGGAAGTGACGGAAAATATCGCTATGTTTCTGCATCTCGCAGTTCAACCGATATCCGTACCAATTTTTCAAATCTTTTCAGCACTTCGGTAAATTCAATAGATGTAGCACAGAATCTTGTTGTAATAAAAACCCTCAGCGGTATGGCACAGGCAGTTTGTGCCGCACTCGATTCTGCCGACTATCCGTCTGTTGTCGGAACAATTGCAGGTGACGATACAATCTTCATTGCCTGCCGAACAGCCGACCTTGCGGTGTCGCTTACCGAAGAACTCAAAAAGCTTATTTGACAGGACTGATTGAAATGCTCAGAACTTTATATATAGAAAACATTGCCGTGATTGAAAAAACTTCAATAGATTTTGAAAACGGTCTTAATGTCCTCACAGGTGAAACAGGTGCAGGTAAAAGTATAATAATTGACGCAATCAATGCAATTATGGGACAGCGGACATCAAAGGAAATTATTCGCACCGAGGCTGATTCAGCCTTTGTAAGCGCCCAATTTGACGATATTAACCAAAGCATTGTTGAAAAGCTTGATGAACTCGGCTTTTCCGATGACGAGGGAACACTCATTTTGCAGAGAACTCTCAACAGAAACGGCAAGAGCAGTTGTAAAATCAACGGCAAGCCCGCAACGGTTTCAATGCTCAAAGAACTTTCAAAGCACCTTATAAACATTCACGGTCAGCACGAAAGCTACGAACTTTTCTCTCCCGAAACTCATATTGATTATATTGACCGTTTCGGCAGTTGCGAAAAGCTTTTGACTGATTATAAAAAATGTTATGATGAATATAAAATTCTCAAAAAGAAATTAAATTCAGCCGATTCGGACGAAAGTGAAAGATTGAAAGAAATTGATTTGCTTTCATATCAGGTGAATGAACTCACAGAATCCGATGTTAAGCAGGGAGAAGAACAGGAGCTTGAGAGCGAAAGAACAGCGCTTATGAGCTTTGAGAAAATCTTTTCTCTGCTCAATGATGCAAAAATGGCTCTTGACGGTGACGAAAACTATGGCGGCGGTCTTGAATCGGTCGATTCTGCATCAACTGCCCTTCAAAAAGCGTCATCATATAATGCTGAATATGAAGAAATTGCAAATACGCTTACAGATGCATATTACAATTTAAAGGATTGTTGCGACAGCATTTCCGACGCCATTGATTCACTTGAATCCGATCCGCAAAGGCTTGAAGAGGTTGAAGAAAGGCTTGACCTTATCAATCGTCTTACAAGAAAATATAATTGCCCGTCAGACGAGCTTTCGGACCTTGCCGAAAAATATCAGGCAAGACTTGACGAACTTATGAACTATGACCGCAACCGTGACGAGCTTGCGGAAAAATGCAGAGAAAGCGAAGAAAAAATGCTTGCGGCTGCCGAAAAACTCGGTACTCTCCGCAGAAAAACCGCAAAAACCTTTGCAACAAAAGTAAAATCCGAAATGGCATTTTTGAATATGCCGAATGTTGAGCTTGTTCCGTACTTTGAAAAGTGCGAACCAAATTCAAAGGGTACGGATAAAATGGAACTGCTCATCTCCGCAAACCCGGGTGAAACACCTCGCCCTGTTGCAAAAATCGCATCGGGCGGTGAGCTTTCAAGAATGATGCTTGCTATTAAAACAGTTCTTGCAAGCACGGATACGGTTGATACCCTCATTTTTGATGAGGTTGACACAGGTATTTCGGGTTCAGCGGCAGAAAAGGTCGGCTTAAAACTGCGTGAAGTCAGCAAAAGCAGTCAGGTTCTCTGCGTGACACATCAGGCACAAATCGCAGCTCTTGCGGATTATCACTATCTTATCCGCAAACAGGTTGAAAAAGGAAGAACATTTACAAATGTAACCATCCTTGACCATAACGGCAGAGCAGGCGAACTTGCACGAATAATCGGCGGTGTTGATATAACCGACGCCGCACTTAAACACGCAGAATCAATGCTTGAAAAGTATAATAACTGATTTTGAAAGGAGTAACGAATATGACGAATGAAGCAATATTAAGCAGTAACGGAAATTATACACTATTCAGCTTTAACGGCTATGTTATCAGATTCAGAACTTCATCAAAACTCGAAAGATATACAAAAATACTTGAATGGGAAAACGGTTATATTGCAGTGACAGCAAAATATAAAGGACTTCCCGAAGAAGAGGAATATATAGATTTAGTGCCGATTCTTGAAAATCTGTATATTGATCCTGATGAATTTTTAAAACAGATAGAGAAAGTGAGAATCAGTTATGATTGATTCTTCTAAATTTATAAAACTATAAATACGAAAGGGAGCGGCATTTTGAAGCTGTGGTCGGTTGCAAAACTTGATAAAACTAAGGCGGGGGAGATTCAGACCCGCTATGAGCTGCCTGCAATTGTTGCAATGCTGCTTCAGATACGGAATATTACAACGAAAGATGAAATTGAAGGCTTTCTTTACAACGATTCTTTCATTGCCGATCCGTTTGAAATAAAAGATATGGATAAGGCTGTTGAACGCATTAACAAGGCTCTTGATTGCGGTGAACCGATTTGTGTTTATGGTGATTATGATGCCGACGGTGTCACCTCAACAGCACTTTTATATTCTTACCTTGAAACAATTGACGCAAACGCAATGTACTATATTCCGTCCCGTGAAACCGAGGGCTACGGAATGAACAAAAACGCTGTTGACAAACTCAATGAGCGTGGAATAAAACTCATAATTACGGTTGATAACGGAATTGCGGCAGCACAGGAGGTTGCATACGCAAGCTCACTCGGAATTGATACCGTTGTCACAGACCACCATATGCCCTCAGGCGAGTTGCCAAAGGCTTGTGCCGTAGTTGACTTGCACAGAGAGGACTGTAAAAGCAGATTCAAAAATCTTTCGGGGGTGGGTGTTGCCTTCAAGCTGATTATGGCGCTTGAAGGCGAATATTGCGATACAACCACCTTGCTTGACAACTATTCCGACCTTTTGAGCATCGGCACAATCGGTGATGTTGTTGAGTTGAAGGATGAAAACCGAGTATTTGTCAAACACGGACTTGAAAGCATTACAAATACCGACCGTCCCGGACTGCAGGCGCTTATCAAAAATTCCGGTCTTACGGGTAAAACCGTATCTTCAACAAATGTGTCATTTACAATTGTTCCGAGAATAAATGCAGTAGGACGACTCGGTTTGTCCGAAAAATCGGTATCGCTTCTTCTTACGGAAGATTATGACGAGGCGGCTGAAATTTCATCGCAGCTCTGCGTTGACAACTCCGAAAGGCAAGAGATTGAGCGTGATATTCTTGAAAAAATTGACGGAATAATCCGCAGAAAACCGTCGCTTGTCAATGATAAAATCATAGTAATTGACGGTGAAAACTGGCATCAGGGCGTAATCGGACTTATTGCCGCCAAAGTCAAAGAGGCTTACGGCAAGCCGGCAATCGTTATTTCAAAGCTCGGTGATATTGCAAAAGGCTCGGGCAGGAGTGTTGAGGGATTTCCTCTTTGTGACGCTGTTTTTGCCTGTTCGGATCTTCTCACACACAGAGGCGGTCATCCTATGGCGGTCGGGCTTTCTCTGGATTCTGAGAATATCCCTGCTTTTCGCAGGGAAATAAACGAATTTGCCGACAATTTCGGCAAGATGCCGTATGATAAAATCAACATTGAGTGCAAGCTCAATCCGGCATACATAAACCTTGATTTGATTGATTCTCTGTCGCTTATGCAGCCCTACGGTGCCGGCAATCCGACGCCTGTTTTCGGTTTGTACAATATGACATTGAAGAACATTACTCCGCTTTCGGCGAACAGGCATTTAAGACTCACTCTGTCCCGCAATAACATACAGATTACTGCGATGAAATTCTTTACATCAACCGAAGAATTTCCGTATAAAATCGGTGAAACACTTGATCTTGCGGTAAATCTTGACCGCAATGAGTTCAACGGAAATGTGTCTGTTTCCGTAATTGTCAAAGATATAAAATCTTCGGACTGCGATACCGAAAAGCTCCTTGACAGCCGTACAAACTATGAGGATTTTTGCAGAGGAAAACAGCTTGACCGCTCACAGCTTTCGGATTTAATGCCCGACAGAAACGATTTTGCATTGCTTTACAGATATCTGAAAAGCAACGGCGGTTACGCTTTTGAAACCGCAACTTTGGTTCACATGCTTGACAACAGTCTGTCTTTTGGTAAAATTAAAGTGATACTTGAGGCCATGAGAGAGCTCAGGCTTATCGAAATTTCAGAGGGAATGAAAACCTCAAAAATTTCAGTCCTGCCCGTAAACGGCAGGGTTGACCTCGAATCAGCCCCGATTATCAAGAAATTAAGGGAGGTATTCTGATGGGTAAATTTTCAAATGTTGCACACTATCAGGATTTTACGGAACTGAAAAAGATTCTTTCCGCATCTGCTGCCAACACTTACGATATGGATAAAATCGAAAAGGCATATAAATTTGCCGAAAAAGCTCATGGTGACCAGCGCAGAGTATCGGGAATTCCGTACATTCTTCATCCCGTTTCGGTAGCCTGTATTGTTGCAGAGCTCGGTATGGATACCGATTCCGTCTGCGGTGCATTGCTTCATGACACAGTAGAGGACACAGGAGTCACACTTGAAGAGGTTACAAAGCTTTTCGGTGCGGATGTTGCCAAGCTGATTGACGGTGTTACAAAAATTTCAAAAATTCCGTATTCAACCCGTGAACAGCAACAGGCTGAAAATATAAGAAAAATGCTTATCGCAATGGCTGATGATATCCGTGTAATTATCATCAAGCTTGCCGACAGGCTTCATAATATGCGTACAATGAATTGTATGCCGGAACAAAAAAGAAGAGATAAATCACTTGAAAATATGCAGGTGTTTGCTCCGATTGCTCATCGGCTCGGTATTAAAACCATAAAAGACGAGCTTGAGGATCGTTCTCTTCAGTACCTTGATCCAATCGGCTATAAGGAAATCGAAGACGATCTTCTTATGACCGAAGAGGGTCGTGACAAGTTTATTGAATCCATTAAGAATCAGATTCTCGCAAAAACCGAGGGTACAATCCCAGGTGTGTATATCAGCGGTCGAGTAAAGAGTATTAACAGTATTTACCGCAAAACATATATGCAGGGCAAAACAATGGATCAGATTTTTGACATTTTTGCCGTGCGTGTAATCGTTGACACAGTATCCGATTGCTACAATGTTCTCGGTGTAGTGCATGATATATTCAAGCCTATCCCTAACCGCTTTAAGGACTATATATCAATGCCTAAGCCGAATATGTACCAGTCGCTCCATACAACCGTACTCGACAAAAACGCAATTCCTTTTGAAATTCAGATAAGAACATGGGAAATGCATTACACCGCCGAATACGGAATTGCCGCCCATTGGAAGTATAAGCTTGGAATGGGCGCAGGCGGCAAAAATAATGACAAAATGGAGGAGAACATCAAAAAGGTCAAGGATATGATTCTTGATCAGCTTGAGGCAGAAGATGTTACCGACATCGCAAAGAATATCAGAAACGATTTTACGGAAAACGATGTTTATGTGTTCAGCCCGAGAGGCGATGTGTTCAATCTTCCGCAGGGTTCAACTCCGATTGATATGGCTTATCTTATTCACACACAGGTAGGTCACAGAATGGTCGGCGCAAAAATCAACGGAAAGATCGTTCCGATTGACTATAAGCTTAAAACAGGCGATATCTGCGAAATTATCACCCAGAAAGAGGAACACCCAAACAGGGGATGGGTTGATATCTGTAAAACCGCATCGGCAAAATCAAAAATCCGCTCATGGTATAAGCATGAAAAGCGTGATGAAAATATTGCCGAAGGCAGGCAGATGCTTGACAAGGAGTTCAAGCGACACGGCATAAATCTTTCCGAAGAAGAATATCCCGATTTTCTCCAGAAACTGATGATTAAAAAGCAGTATAATTCCATGGATGATTTCTATGCCGCAGTAGGCTACGGCGGTATTCAGCTTTGGAAGATAATGCCAAGGCTCAAAGAAGAATATCAGAAAGCATATGCGTCAGATATTGAAGAAATTGATGTTCCGCAAGCACCCGTAAAGCGACCGAAGGCATCCGCAGGCGTTGTAATTGAGGGAGCAGACGATGTTCTTGTAAAATTCTCAAAGTGCTGCAATCCTCTGCCGGGTGACGATATTATCGGCTATATTACAAGGGGCTACGGCGTTTCAATTCATAAAAGGCACTGCACGAATGTGCCGAAAGATATCAGTAAAAGTGAAGAACCCGAAAGATGGGTAAGCTGTTACTGGGAGGACGAGGTAGGAGAGGCGTTCAGAAGTACGCTCCAGATCACCGCAACCGACAGAACAGGACTTCTTGCAGATGTTACAATCAAGCTTTCGGATATGCACATTTTTATACATTCGCTTAATTCAAGAGAGGCTGGCAACGGCACTGCCGTTGTTACCGCAACAATTGATGTAATGGGCAGAAATCACCTCCGTGGTGTAATTTCAAAGCTTTCCGACATCAACGGAACAATCGAAGTAAAAAGACTGTAATTGAGGTTATAATTTATGAAAGCGATTTTACAAAGAGTTACCGAGGCCAAGGTTGAAGTTGATTCAAAAACCGTGGGTGAAATCGGTACGGGTTTTCTTATTCTTCTCGGAGTTGAAAACGGTGACACCGAAAAAGAGGCGGACGCACTTGCCGCAAAAATTGCAGGTCTGAGAATCTTTACAGATGAAAATGATAAAATGAATCTTGCTCTTGCCGATGTAAACGGTTCGGTGCTTGTAATTTCAAACTTTACCCTCTGCGCCGACTGCTCACACGGCAGACGCCCTAACTTTATGGCTGCAGCAAGACCTGACACAGCCGATCCGCTCTACGAATATTTCTGCAAAAAAATGTACGATAACGGAATTGAGCGTGTTGAAAAGGGAATTTTCGGTGCTGATATGAAAGTTTCGCTTGTTAATGACGGCCCCGTTACTATTGAAATCAACACAAAGGATTTGAAAATATGATAGATGTAAAAATTTTTAATGTTACGGTTCTTATGACAAACTGTTGTTTGCTTACAGACAGAAAAACAGGCAAAATGGCTGTAACCGATCCGGGCGCACCGAATGAAGAACTTAATTCTGAAATTGAGAAAAACGGCGGAAAGCTTGAATATGTAATTCTTACACACGGTCACTACGATCACATAAGCTATGCAAAACAGCTTGCGGAAAAGTTTGATGCAAAAATTGTTACGGGCGAGAAGAATAACGAATTTCTCAGCAATCCTACACTCAATCTTACCGAAAAGCACAGACTTTCACTCAAACCGTTCTCAGCCGATATTCTGCTTAAAGACGGTGACAATTTCATGCTCGGCAATACTGAAATCAAATATATCACCACGCCGGGACATACAAGCGGTTGCGGTTCATATATTTTTGATGATACAATCATTTCGGGAGATACTCTTTTCTGCGAGTCATACGGCAGAACAGACCTTCCTACAGGTGACGATGCCGAAATGGCAAAGTCAATCAGAAAACTTAAAAATCTTGAGGGGGACTATCGTGTGATTCCCGGACACGGACCGACAACAACCCTTGACCACGAGAGAAAATACAATCCGCTGATGAGGATTCTTTAATATGAATTTATATGTAAAAAATCACAATTTTCATTTTGAACTTGAAAATCTTACAAGGCTTTTCTTTCCAAATGAAAAAATAACGGTAATAAGAGATTTTTCAGAACCACAGCCTCCGTATATCTATACGGAGGTTTCGGATAAAATCACAATTTCTGTGAATATCGGCTCTTTTAATAAGTCCGAAACAGCTGTAAAAAAGCTTACGGATGATGACAACGAGCTTGTTTCGGCACAGCTTTTGTACAAACTCCTTTGTGATTTTACGGGACTTACACAGCCGTGGGGAATACTTACGGGAGTTCGCCCCGTAAAGCTTTTAAGACGACTTGCCGAAGAATCAAGTGAAGAACAGGCTGTAAAAAAGTTTGAAAAAGACTTTTTTGTCAGCAACGAAAAAATAGCATTGTCAAGGGAAACCGAGCATAACGAACGAAAAATTCTTGAACTTTCAAAACCCGAATCGTTCAGTCTTTATGTCGGAATCCCTTTTTGTCCGTCAAGGTGCAGTTATTGCTCATTTGTAATGGCGTCAATCGAAAGGGCTAAAAAGCTGATTGAACCGTACACAAAGCTATTATGCGAAGAAATTAAACAGACAGCCGAAATTGCAAACAAGCTTGGTTTAAGGCTTGAAACCGTATATTTCGGCGGCGGCACTCCCACTACTCTGAGTGCCGAACAGCTTGACACGGTGCTTAGAACAGTAAACAAAAGCTTTGATATGTCAACCTGCCGTGAATTTACTGTCGAGGCAGGTCGCCCCGATACAATTGACATTGCAAAACTTTTTGCTTTAAAAGAAAATAAAGTTGACCGAATCAGCATAAATCCGCAGACTGTAAACGATGAGGTGCTGAAAACTATTGGAAGAAAGCATACTGCTCAGCAGTTTTTTGACGCTTTTGAGCTTGCAAGAAAATGCGGCTTTGATAATATCAACACAGACCTGATTGCAGGCTTGCCGACAGATACCCCCGAAAGCTTTAAAAATTCACTTGATTCAATCGTCAGGCTGAATGCGGAATGTATCACGGTTCACACGCTTTGCATGAAAAGAGCGTCCCGCCTTACAACCGAGGGAGTAACGCTTGATTTGCAACAGGCGAGAGATGCAAGAGAAATGCTTGCATACACGCAGAATATTCTCGGACAAAACGAGTACATTCCGTACTATATGTATCGTCAGAGCAGAATGGTCGGTAATCTTGAAAATGTCGGCTGGTCAAAAAAAGGCTTTGAAAGCCTATACAATGTTTATGTTATGGACGAAACCCACACAATCCTTGCCTGCGGTTCGGGCGGTGTTACAAAACTGAAACGCAACAATCCCGATTATCTTGAAAGAATATTCAATTTTAAATATCCGTACGAATACATTGACCGTTTTGATGAACTTATTCAAAGAAAGTCCGGGATAATGCAGTTTTATGGTCAATAACACAGTTGATTAATGCTGTCAACGGTGTTATAATACGACATATGTGATTGCATACGGAAGTGAAATTGTCATATATTGAACAAAACAGAATTTTTGTTCATAATTTGTTTTTCTGATGAGATAATTTTAAGAAAGGTCGGATTAATATGGGAAAATTTGATGAAATTTTTGACGATGTAGTGGTCAATGCAAAAGCCTGTGCGTCTGCTGTTTCGCAGAAAGCGTCAACAGTTTATGATGTTTCAAAGCACAAGATTACTGCCGCTGAAATCAGAGGCGATATCAACAAAAAACTTCGTGAACTCGGTGCTCTTACATACAAATCTGAGGTTCACGGAACAGACAATTCACAGCAGATTAAGCTTATCGTTTCGGAAATTTCCGATTTGAAAGATAATCTTGATGTTGTAAACGAACATATTGCCGTGGCAAAAGATCAGAGAAGATGTCCCGGATGCAATGCTGTTATTCCTAAAAATTCTGTATTCTGCAACATCTGCGGTATCAAGATTGATGATACTGATGAGGATTTTGAACTTTGATTTTTTATTAATGGGTGATTATTTTTGTCTAAATTAAAAACTAAAAAATACAATGCCGTTGCAAACGCTGAGAAGGACGCTTCTCAAACCTTTGTCAAAGGTGCGGCAATTCTTACTTTAAGTATGGTAATTGTCAAGGTTTTCGGACTTCTTGACAAGGTTATTCTTACAGGTATTTTCTCCGGTGTTTCTTTTGAACAGGCTGTTGCTGGCGGAACGGAAACCGTCAATTTTGCATCTTTCGGTCTGGGTCTTTACAGTAATGCCTATGAAATTTTTGTCGTAATTTTCACGGTTGCAACGGGCGGTCTGCCAATAGCAATTTCAAGACTTGTATCTGAAAGTACGGCACAAAAACGATTTAACGATGTAAAACAAATTCATAGGGTTTCAATTCCTTTCTTCGTTATTGTCGGCATTCTTTCATTTGCAATTCTTGTCGGTGCAAGCTTTATCTATGTTCAGATTATTGAGTCACCGTATTCATTGCTCGGTATGCTCTGCCTTTCTCCGACGGTATTATTCGGTTGCCTCGTTTCAATTTACAGAGGATACTATGAAGGTCAGCGCAACATGTTCCCGACTGCCGTTTCGGAAATTATCGAGGCAACAATCAAGCTCTTTGTCGGTGCATTCCTCGCTTACATCATTGCACACCTCGGTATGAATTCTTATGCTGAGTCAGGCACGGTTTTCGGACTTTACATTGCAAATCAAACCGAGGCTTATCAGACAATCGTTTCATTCTCGGTTGCCGGTGCAATTATGGGTATCACCCTCGGAAGCGCCGCATCATTTGTGTTCTATATTCTCAAATTTAAAATTCAGGGTGACGGAATTCCGGAAGAATACTACCGTAATTCCGTAGAGGCTCGTTCAAGAAGAGAAACTTTTAACAAAATTCTCAAAACAGCCATTCCTGTTGCAATGGGTTCACTCATTATGAGCGTAGGTTCGCTTATTGACCAGGTAATTGTTCAGCGTGTACTCCTCAATATGATTGAAACTAATCCGCAGGCTCTGCAGGCACAGTACAGTAAGTATTTTACAGCCGATATGTTCTATGCCGACACAAAGACAATACACACCAGCCTTTGGGGTTGCTACTCAGCCGCTCTCACTTTTCTTCAGCTTGTAACAGCCGTAACACAGGTGTTCGGTTCAAGTGCTATGCCGAATGTAACAAGTGCATGGACAAAGGGCAACAAGGACGAACTCAAAAAGTCAATCGAAACTGTTATCCGCCTTACAATGCTTTTTACATTCCCGATGGCTCTCGGTATGATGGCACTTTCGTTCCCGATTATGGGACTTGTGTATAACGATCCGCTTATTACAGATGTAGGCGGAAGAATTCTCCTCATCATGGGCGTAACAACAATATTCGGTGCGGCGTCAACTCCTGTGTGCAGTATGCTCCAGGGTATCGGCAGAGTTGACCTCCCGATGAAGCTATACACCGTTTGTATGGCTGTCAAGATCGGCATTACATGGATGTTTGTAAGCGTTCCGGAAATCAATGTTCAGGGTGCAACTGTCGGTTCAATGATTACCTATGCAATTATGACAATCGTAGGTATGTATCTGCTTATCAAGTATTCAAAAATCAAGCCTGATTTATTCGGTACAACAGTAAAACCGCTTATCGGTGCGATTGCAAGTGCCGCTTCGGCATTCGGCGCATATCACCTTATGGAAAGCATTATCGGCTCTGCAAGAATGTCAATCGCAGTTTCGCTTGCAGTTGCAATCTTTGTTGCGGTTATCGTTTATATTGTTGTATTGTTGATATTGCGTGCTTTTACGGCAACAGAACTGAAATTTTTGCCGAAAGGTGAGAAAATTGCAAAAACACTTGAAAAATTAGGATTAATTAGGTAAAATATATATCTGTTGCGGTTGTTTCCGCTTCTCAGATAAAATTTGCATTGTCTAATAAGATTATCGGAGATGTCACGAATGAACTTTACAGAAAAAGAAAATTATAATTTTAATGACCTTGTTGAGATAGTAAAAATCCTTCGTGCACCCGATGGTTGTCCGTGGGACAGAGAACAGACTCACAAGTCAATCCGCTCAAATTTTATTGAGGAAACCTATGAGGCTGTTGAGGCAATTGATACCGACGACCTCGATTTGCTTAAAGAAGAACTCGGTGATGTTCTTCTGCAGGTTGCTCTGCATGCGGAAATTGAAAGTGAACAGGGAACATTTGATATAAACGATGTTTGTGACGGAATCTGCAAAAAGCTCATTATCCGTCATCCCCATGTTTTCGGTGATGTCAACGCCGACACTACCGAAAAGGTTCTCAAAAACTGGGATGCCATTAAGATGAAAACAAAATCCCAGAAAACTCAGACACAGGCAATTCTCAGCGTGTCAAAGGCACTTCCGTCACTCATGCGCAGTACAAAAATCCAGCAGAAGGCCGCAAAGGTCGGTTTTGACTGGGAAAATGTAAACGGTGCGCTTGATAAGCTTTTTGAAGAATGTGAAGAGCTTAAAGCCGCTGTTAAAAACAATGATGCTGAAAATCAGCGTGAAGAACTCGGTGATGTGCTTTTCTCAGCAGTTAATGTTGCAAGATTTTTGAACATTGACAGCGAACATGCACTCTACGATGCCTGTGACAAATTCACCGACCGTTTTTCGTCTGTTGAAAAGCTTGCAAACGAGCGTGGAATAGATATGAAAACGGCACCGTTATCTGTACTCGATTCCCTTTGGGATGAAGTTAAATTATCTAAGAATTATTAATTGGAGGTTTATTATTATGAACAAAACAGAACTTATTGCTGCAGTTGCCGAGCAGAGCGGACTTTCAAAGAAGGATGCAGAAAAGGCAGTTTCTTCAACAATTGACACAATCATCAATACAGTAGCTGAAGGCGAAAAGATTCAGATCGCAGGTTTCGGCACATTTGAACAGCGTCAGAGAAATGCAAGAACAGGTTGTGACCCAAGAACAGGTAAATCAATCGAAATTCCTGCTTCAAAGGTTCCTGCATTCAAGGCAGGCAAGGGCTTTAAGGATGTAGTAAACAAGTAATCTTGTTTTATATTTCGGGTAATGGTACGCTGTATCATTACCCTTTTTTATTAAAAATCGGAAGGGTTTATAATATGCGACTTGATAAATATTTAAAAGTATCCCGACTCATCAAACGCAGAACAGTTGCAAATGAGGCGTGTGACGCAGGCAAAATCACAGTTAATGACAAGGTTGCCCGTGCGTCCTATGATGTAAAAGTCGGTGATGTAATCGAAATCACACTCGGTTCAAAAAGTGTAAAGGTTAAGGTTACAGAGGTAAAAGAAGTTGTTCGCAAGGAAGATGCGGCAACAATGTATGAGGCGGCAGTCTGATTTTTTACCAAAATTAAAACACAAAATATTACTTTGGATGAAATTAGGTGAGTAGATTATGAATAAGACAATTAATTTAATATTGGCAATATTATCTGTAATTACTTACATTGGGATTATTGTAATGAAGTTTTACACACAGATAAATATACCCAATGGCTCTTTCGTAATAATGACTTTATTGTTCATTATTTCGGTATGCCAATTTTTAAATTCGTTAAAATAATCTACACACGAGGAGAATATGTGTATACCACGACATTCATCAGGTTTACTAGTAGGAATAATTATCAACTTAATAAATATAAATAAATCGTAAGTTGAGGTATTAAACTATGAAATATTGTTGTGTTAAACAATGTGATATAACTGATTGTGGTGCTTGGTTTTACGGCAAAGGGTGTAAAAGGCAATCAGGAGGCGTTCTTCTCTGAATTCCCTCTTCTTGCTATTGCTCATGTTATTGTTGATGGCAATCTGATGCACTATGTTGTTATACATAAAATCTCAAAAAAAGAAGAATAATTTTATTTTTTTCTCCGTATAAATTACTGACAAATAATTTATACGGAGGTTTTTTTATGCAGGAAATGCCAAAGGCTAAGAATCATACGGTTATGCTTGATAACAGAGGAAAGCTTGTTATGACAGGCACGGAGGATGTGTCGGGCTTCAACGAGGAAACGGTGTCGGTAAAAACCTCCTGCGGGTGCCTTGTAATCAAAGGGGAAAATCTGCACATTGATAAGTTAAACCTTGAAACGGGAGATGTTTCAATTGACGGAAAAATTAACGCAATGCAATACCTCGGCAACGGTGCGTCAAAATCCAAACTTTCAAAACTCTTTAAGTAGGTGTAATCTTGGAGCTGACTTTTGCACAGCAGTCAACCGCATTTCTCTGTTCACTTGTATTCGGAGCGGCGGCAGGATTGCTGTATGATATATTTAAAATAATCAGAATGACGCTTTGCAAAGGAAAAGCGTCGGTTTTTGTTACAGACTTTCTTTATGTTTTTATCGTATCACTTAATCTGTTTATTTTTTCTGTTGCATATATGCTGGGATTTTTCAGAGTGTTTGTAACGGTCGGTTCATTTCTCGGCTTTGTTATTTGTCGATTAACCCTCGGCAGACTTTTATCGTTTGTATATTGTCCGATGATTCGTTTCACGGAGAGTGTCTGTGTGAAAATTTCGCAAAAAATTAAAAAAAATCTAAAAAAGCTATTGAAAAACAGCAACAACATATTGTATAATGAGGGTAAGAATAAAGGTATATTTAGAAACGATAATAATAATTCAGCAGAGAAAGCAGATAGTTTTGAAGATGAAAAAAAGCACAAAGAAAGTAAAAGAAAGCACTGCGGCTTCTCGGCAGACAGAAGACGGCGCAATAAAGGAGATAACTCCGAAAAAGCGTAAAAAAGGAAGATATATTCTGATTTATCTCGCAATTATCGGTTTTGTTTTTTATGCCGTAATTACAATTATCAATCAGAATGTTCAGATTGCCGAGAAAAAGGCAGAGCTTACGGATTTGCAACAGCAAATCAGCGTGGTTGAGATTCAGTCGCAGTATCTGAAAAAGGTTCAGAATTACAAGGGTGACGATCTTAAAAAATATATTGAAAAAATAGCTAAGGATGAATTAGGCTATGTCGGTGACGGTGAAAGAATTTTCATTAATGTTGCCGGAGAATAAAAGGGTAGAAATAATTTTAAGGGGTAATAAATTTTTATGGCTATTGAAGTCGGAATGATTCTGGAAGGCAAAGTATCAGGTATTACAAAATTCGGCGCATTTGTTGATTTGCCGGATTCAAAAACCGGTATGGTACATATCTCGGAGGTTGCACCTACCTTCATCAATGAAATCAGTGATTATGTAAAAGTCGGACAAGAAGTAAAGGTTAAGGTGCTTGCTCTTAATGACGGAAAAATCAGTCTGTCAATGAAACAGGCTCTCCCGAAGGAACAGCAACAGCAGAGAAAACGCTCTGACAGACCTCAAAGACAGAATCACAGAAGCAGAGAGCCATACAAGCCTGCTCCGCCCGTAACTTCACCGGGTGATTACGAGTGGCAGAGTTCACGCAGAAATGCTCCTTCTTCGTTTGAGGATATGATGTCAAAGTTCAAGCAGACAAGCGAGGATAAGATGTCCGATCTTAAGCGTGGCGGAGAAAGCCGTGGCTACAGCCGCAGAGGCAACGGCAACGGCAGAAAATAAAAAATTATATAAGGGAGGCAGATTTTATGAAAATCACCTACACAGCAAGAAAAGTCAACCTCAGAGATAACTTTAAGGAAAGATGCGAGAAAAAGCTTTCAAAGTTTAATCGTATTTTCTCAGAGGATGCTTCTGTCAATGTAGTTGTCACCCTCGAAAAGAACCGTCAGACTGTTGAAATTACAATCCGTGACAACGGTATGATTTATCGTGCCGAAAGCACAATGCCCGAAATGAATGACGCTCTTGACAAGGTTTGCGACATTCTTATGCGTCAGATTCGTAAGAATAAAACGAGGCTTGAAAAGAAAATTAAATCCGCCGGTATTGAAGATTTAATCACGGAAGCAGCTCAGACTGATGAACCGGAGGACGATGAATACAGCGTAGTTCGTAAAAAACATGTTCTTGTAAAACCGATTTCGGTTGATGAGGCTATTCTTGAAATGAATATGGTAAACCATAACTTCTTTATGTTTATCAATTCCGAGACAGATGAAATCAATGTTGTTTACAAGCGTGCAGACGGCAACTATGGTGTGCTCGAGCCGACAACCGATTAATTTTTTAAAAGCAAGGGGTATCGGTTATTCCGATACCCTGTTTTTTTGTCTTTCAGTCTTAATAGAATTTGTGTATCAATAAAACAGGAGATAAATATGAATATGAAATTTTCCGCTCCATGCATTTTCGGTCTTGAAGGTCTTTGTGCAAATGAGCTGAGATATCTCGGTGTTAAAAATGTCAATGCCGAAAACGGCAGAGTTACCTTTACAGGCGATTGGTCAACACTTGCACTTGCAAATATAAATTCCCGTTATGCTGAGCGAATACTCATTCTTCTTGCGGAATTTGAGGTTCACACCTTTGACAATTTGTTTGAGGGTGTAAAGGCAATCCCGTGGGAGGATTATATCGGAATTTCCGAGGCTTTTCCCGTAAAGGGAAGATGTCTTGATTCCGACCTTATGAGCGTTCCCGATTGTCAGAAAATCGTTAAAAAGGCAGTCGCAGACCGCCTTTCACAAAAATATATGCTCCCGTGGTTTGATGAAACAGGTGCTCCGCATCAAATTCAGTTTCTCATTCTTCGCAACAAGGTAAGTATTATGCTTGACACTTCGGGCGCAGGACTTCACAAGCGTGGATATCGTGCCGATTCAAATGATGCTCCTATAAAAGAAACACTTGCCGCCGCTATGGTTGACCTTTCAAGAGTAAGGGCAAACCACTTTGTAACCGATCCTATGTGCGGCAGCGGCACAATTCTCATTGAGGCGGCTATGAAAGCACTTAACATTGCTCCGGGACTTAACCGTTATTTTGCCTGTGAACATTGGAATTGTGTTCCGAAAGATGTTTTTGAAACAGCAAGAGAAAATGCAAGACAGAAAATAAGACACGACGCAACATTCAGGGCAACAGGTTACGATATAGATGATTCAGCCCTTGCAATCGCAAAGAAAAACGCAGAAATTGCAGGAGTTGCCGACAGAATAACATTTGCAAACCGTGATATTAAAGATTTTGAACTTGAGGACGGTTTTCAGACAATCATCACAAATCCGCCATACGGTGAACGATTACTTGATGTAAAATCGGCTGAAAAGCTGTATGCAGTTATGGGTGAACATTTTAAAAGAATGAAGGGTAAAAGCTACACCGTTATAAGTCCCGATGATGATTTTGAAAAAATCTTCGGCAGAAAGGCTGACAAACGCCGCAAACTTTATAACGGAACGCTGAAATGCGAACTTTATATGTATTTTAAATAATTTTCATTCCATTTTAACGGCATAAAAAACAGTTGATTTTCTTTCATATTTATAGTATGATAGAAAGCGATGACAAAATTTAAGGAGGTATCACAGTTGGACGAGAATAAAGAAATTTTCACTTCTGAAAATGAGGCAGAGAATACCAACACAGATACAACAGCAGAAACAACAGAAAATACAACATTCGTTGCAGATGAGCCCACAGAAAGCGAAGAAATGTCTTTTGCTGAAACAGAACCTGCAAACGAAAACGGCGTGACTGCTCCGCAGCCAAAGAAAAAGAGTATTATTCAGCTTCCTATCATTATAGGTATCGTAATTGTTGCGGTTGCGGCAGCTACTCTTTTCGTAATCAAAGGATTTTTTGATACAAGCATTGTAGGAACATGGATTGAATCTGTTGATGTAACAGGCAATTCAGCATCATCCGACGAGGCGTCAAAGGTTGATGTTTACTACACATTTAACGGTGACAATACTCTTGATTACAGAATCGGTTCAATGGTTTGGAACGGTACATACACGGTTTCAACAGATGATTCGGGTAAACAGACACTTGCCATGACGCTTAACGGCAATGAAACAAGCTGTAACTACGCTGTTTCGGGTAATATGTTCTCTGGCAGAACTCTTGAGCTTTCAACTTCAACTGCTGCAAACAAGGTGAAACTCAAGTCAGGTTCAGAGGTTAAGCCTGAATTGAAGGTTGATAAGGACTTCAAGGCTGACAAGAAAATCACAGGTTCATGGACTTATGATAACGGTTACGCTAAGATGACATACAAGTTCAATGATGACGGAACTGTTGAAATCAACCAGTCAGACGCACTCAATGTTGACGGTACTTACTTAATCAAGAACGGCACAATCATCATCAAGTACTATTACACAGATGAAGTTGAAATGGATGTTGCTTATTCCGTAGAGAGCAACGGACTCAAGCTCAATGACATTCTCTATACAAAGGATGACGATTCGGCAAAAACTACAGCAGCAGTAACCGAGGCGGCTACTGAAACAGCTACAACTTCAGCAAAGTAAATCTTTTAAACTTTTAATGCAGGGCAACGGCAGATTATCTGCTGTTGCCTTTTTAAAAATACAATAATATGAGGAGGATTAATATGACGCCGCAGGAAGAATTTATTGAAATCTACAACAAATATATCACAAGACAGGGTGCTGACGAGCTTCTGGAATGGCTCAAAAGAACCGATTTTTTTACCGCCCCTGCAAGTTCAAAATATCATTGTGCCTGTGAAAACGGTCTTGTAATGCACTCCGTCAGCGTGTTCAATACAATGATGGAAAAGCACTATGATGAAGAAACCGACAATATTGAAAGTTTTGCAATCTGCGGACTTCTTCACGATTTGTGCAAGGCTCAGTTCTACAAGGTTTCAAGCAGAAATGTCAAGAATGAAAAAACTGGTCAGTGGGAAAAAGTTCCGTATTATGCAATTGAAGATCAGTTTCCCTACGGTCACGGTGAAAAGTCTGTTTTTCTCATTGAACGCAAAATGCACCTTAAAATTGATGAGGCTATGGCAATTCGTTGGCATATGGGTGAATTTGGTGACAAAAACAGCAACACAATCAGTCAGGCATATGACAAGTATCCGCTTGCCGTAAAGCTTCACCTTGCAGACCTTGAATCAACCTTCCTCCGTGAAAAAGGAACTTCGCAGGTTAATAACAGGTAATATTTTAAACACAGGTGCAGATACTTATTTTACCGATAAATTTATGATATGGGGAAACCAAAATGGATTTTATAACAGCTCAGAATCGTGCCCAAGAGCTTACAAAACAGCTTGAATACCACAACAACCTTTACTACAATCAGGATGATCCGGAAATCTCCGACTACGATTACGATATGCTCATGCGTGAACTTGAGAATATCGAAAAGGAATTTCCGTCACTCAAATCTCCTATGTCACCGACAAACCGTGTCGGAGGTAATGCAGGAGAAAAGTTTTCTCCCGTTACTCATGAGGTTGTAATGGAAAGCCTTCACGATAGTTTTTCACACGAAGAGCTTCGCGAATTTGACGCAAGAGTGCGAGAAACCGTGCCGAATGTACGCTATGTTGTTGAACCTAAATTTGACGGTCTTTCCGTATCATGCGAATATGAAAACGGTGTTTTTGTAAGAGGTTCAACCCGTGGCGACGGCTCTGTCGGTGAAGATGTAACCGAAAATCTTATGACAATTAAAAGTCTGCCAAAGCGTATTCCGAATGCACCCGAATATCTCGAGGTTCGTGGTGAGGTGTATATGTCGTTCAATTCGTTTGATGCACTCACTCGCAGACAGGAAGAAAACGAGGAAAAAACCTTTAAAAATCCACGAAATGCCGCCGCAGGCTCACTTCGTCAGAAAAATGCAAAAATAACCGCTCAGAGAAGTCTTGATATATTCGTGTTCAATATCCAGCAAACCAGAGGAATGACGATTGAAAGCCATATTCAAGGGCTTGACTATCTTACGGAACTCGGCTTTCCGACTGCATTTTACAGCGTTTACGATAATGTTGACGAGGTGATTGAGGAAATTGAGCGCATAGGAAATATGCGTGGAGAGCTTGATTATGCAATTGACGGCGCTGTTGTCAAGGTTGACAGCTTTGCAAGCCGCCGACTTCTCGGCAGTACCGCAAAATATCCTAAATGGGCAGAGGCATATAAGTATCCTCCCGAGGAGAAGCCTACTAAACTCCTCAATATCGAAATCAATGTCGGCAGAACAGGTGTGCTTACTCCTGTAGGCAACTTTGAACCTGTACTTCTTGCAGGAACAACAGTAAGCCGTGCCACACTTCACAACAAGGATTTTATTGACGAAAAAGGCATTTGCGTAGGCGATACGGTTATAATCAGAAAAGCAGGCGAGATTATTCCCGAAGTTCTGTCAGTTAAGGAACACGCTGAAAATGCCGTGCCGTTTGAATTTCCGTCAGTATGCCCGTCCTGCGGTAACCCCGTTACACACGATGAGGGCGAGGCGGCAATCCGTTGTACAAACACAGACTGTCCCGCACAGCTGACAAGACATCTTATTCACTTTGTAAGCCGTGACGCAATGGATATTGACGGACTCGGTCCTGCAATTCTTGAACAGCTTTCAGATGAAGGACTTGTAAAATCTCCTGCCGACCTCTACAGACTTAAAGCAGAAGATATTTCAAGCCTTGAACGCAAGGCTGAAAAATCTGCTCAGAATCTTATTTCTTCAATAGAAAAATCAAAAGAAAACGAACTTTTCAGGCTTGTTTTTGCTCTTGGAATCCGTAACATAGGTCTTAAAGCCGCAAAGATAATCTGCGAAAACTTTGCAACAATTGACGATATTATGAGTGCAAAGGCTGAGGACTTTGAAAAAATAGACGGTTTCGGTGCTGTCATGGCGGAAAGTCTTGAAAATTATTTTTCACTTGACGGTACAAAGGAGCTTATTGCCGACCTTAAATCGCTCGGATTAAAAATGAAACCCTCTCAGCCGAAAAACACTGGAGGTCTTTTTGAAGGCAAAACCTTTGTCCTCACAGGCACACTTCCCACAATGACAAGAAGTGAAGCCTCAAAACTCATTGAACAGAACGGCGGAAAAACAAGTTCATCAGTTTCAAAAAAGACTTCATATGTCTTGGCAGGCGAAGATGCCGGCAGTAAACTAACCAAAGCCCAAACCTTAGGTATTACAATAATTTCCGAAGAAAAATTAAAAGAAATGCTGTCAATGAAATAGTTACAATAAATACTTGACACTGTTTATGTTGTTATATAATTATAACGAAAAGGGTACTTAAAATGAAAAAATATTTGATTTTAGCTGTCGTAACTTTACTTGCTGTTTTGTTATCTGCTTGTAGCGGAAATGTAAAAAGTAATGATACTTCTGCTGAAAATACAACTGTTCAGGTTTCAACCTCGGTTAATGAAACAGCTCAGACATCAAATGCTGAATTGCCGAAAATTTATAATCCGACCAATGTAGAAATCCGTGATAATGAAGATGAAAACAAAGTTATTATTGAGTCATCTCAAATCGAGTATGTGTGTTTGCTTGATGATATTAACGGTATGGTGTTAAATATGAAACTTACAGCTGACGGAACTGATAAGTTTGCAGACTACACTAAAAATAATATCGGTTCTGCTGTTCGGTTTGTTATTAACGGAAAGACTGTTTCAAATCCGTATATAAATGTTGAAATTACTGACGGCAATATTAATTTTACAGGTGATTACACTAACGAAGAATATGCTGCTATCTTTAGTGAAATAAAAAGCAAATAAAACAATTTTCAATCCTCCGATTTATGTCGGGGGATTTTCATGTTCATTTATAATTTACAATACTTACTAATGAATATGTATAGCAAATGCTTGACATTGTATATTTAACGATATATAATAATGATGAAAGGAGTGCTTTTTATGACACAGATAAACTTTAGAATTGAAGAAGATATTAAAGAAAATGCAGAAAAAGCATTAAAAGATATGGGACTTACGATGTCTTCGGCAATAACAATGTTTCTTGTTAAGGTTGGTCGTGAAAAAAGAATACCGTTTGAAATAACAGCAGATCCTTTTTATTCGGAAAGCAATATTCGCTACCTTGAAAAAATTGCTTCTGATATAAAAAACGGAAAGGCAACATTTTCTGAACACGCACTTATTGACGGTGAAGACTGATGAAAATTCTTTGGGAATCTCATGCGTGGGAAGATTATGTATATTGGCAATTTCAAGACAAGAAAACGCTAAAGAAGATTAACAGAATCATTACCGATATTTGCCGTAATCCTTTTGAAGGAATAGGAAAGCCTGAACCTCTCAAAGAAAATTTAAGTGGTTTTTGGAGCAGAAGAATTGATGATAACGGTAACAGAGTTGTATATTTTATCAAGGACGATACTGTTTGTATAATCGCCTGCAAAGGACACTACGAGTAACAGCTTATATTTCAAAATAAAATACTTCAAATCCTCCGATTTTGCTAATGTGCGATAAAGAAGTAATAGAAGTGTAAAAAATTTTGCCGTTCCTATCCGGCACTTAGGGCTGTGTCGGATAGGTCAGGCGTTAGGCTTCCGGCAAGTCTATCTTGCCGACAAAGCTGTAATAAATCTCAATGTCCTGCCTGCGGGTGCCGTTCTCGTCATAGCTGCACTCATGCACGACGATTTTCTCAATCATTTCCCGCAAGAGGGTGGGGGTCAATTCTTCAAAAGCAAGGTGCTTTCTCACAATCCCCATGAATTTCTCGGCGTTGACGGTGGCGGCCTGCGACTTGGAAAGTTCCTCCTGCAAAGCGGCAGCCCGGTCTTTCAGTTCCCGCTGCTCCTGCTCATAGTCCGCCGACAGCTCCATGAAACGCTCGTCGCTGATTTTGCCGCTTACATTGTCCTCATACAGCCGCTTGATAATGCGGTTCACTTCGGCAATGCGTGTCTGGGCCTGTTCAAGCTGCTTCGTGGCTGCGGCGGTCTTTCTCTTGCCGCCGATTTCGTTCTGCTGGATGAGCAGCTTTACAAAGCGGCTCTCATGCCTGGCGGCGTATTCCGTCACTTGCCGGAGATTGGAAAGCACGCCCGCCGTCAAAAGGTCGGTGCGGATAAAGTGTGCCGTACAGTCACGGGTACGCTTCTTGTAGCTGCCGCAGATATAACAGTCCTTCCTGCTTGCGGTTCTTGTTCTGATACCGCTGCTGATACAGCACATGGCCGCAGTCGGCGCAGAACAGCATACCAGAGAACAGCCCCACTTCATCATAGCGGTTCGGGCGTTTTCGCTGCTTGCGTAACTCCTGCACACGCTCCCATGTTTCCGTGTCGATAATCGGCTCATGGTGATTTGGGAAGATAGCCTGCTTCTCGATGGGGTTCTCAACGCTGTGCTTGACCTTGTAAGAGGGCTTCTCCGTCTTGAAGTTTACCAGACAGCCAGTGTACTCCCGGTTTTCCAGCAGATGGACGACGGTGTTTGTCGCCCACTTGCACTCATAGCCGGGGTGGTAGCGTCGGGTGCTGCCCGTCCTGCGGTATTCCAGCGTCCCCGGCGTGGGGATTTGCTGCTCCGTCAGCATACGGGCAATCTTGGTCGGGCCATTTCCCGCAAGGCAAAGCTGGTAAATCTGCCGGACAACCGGGGCGGCTTCCTCGTCAACGATATAGTTCTCGTCCTTGTCCATGAGATAGCCATAGACTGGCTTGCTGGTTACAGGCTTGCCGCTCATGCCTTTTGCTTTCTTTACTGCCTTGATTTTCTTGCTCGTATCTCTCACCAGCCATTCGTTAAATAAGTTCCGCAGAGGGGTAAAATCATTGTCCATGCCGCCGTTTGCGCTGTCCACGTTGTCATTGACAGCGATAAAACGCACGCCCTTTTGAGGGAACAGCATTTCCGTGTAAAATCCCACCTGCAAGTAATTACGCCCCAGCCTGCTCATGTCCTTGACTATGACGGTGCCGACTTTCCCGGCTTCAATGTCTGCAAGCATGGCTTGAAATCCGGGCCGCTGGAATAATGAGGTGTGATAGCGATAGCGGCAAAAAGCTAATAAAATCAATGGTTTTGCGGACAGCGGATAGACAGGGAATGTGTTAAAAACTGAATACGCACACAAACGGCGTTACCTTAACCCCTTTGGGGGAGAAAGTAACGCCGTTTTTTTATGCCCGCAGGAAAGGAGGTGCAGCCGGAATGTATTTCACAAAGGGCAAGCAGCGGGCGTTTGAATTGCTCATGCAGCAGAAGCCGGGATTTGACCGCTATCAATCCGGTTGTGCCGGAGATGATGAAGATTGCGGCACTTGCCGTTTCTACCGCCCCGGGTGGAAATATGAGTTTTGCGTTTTCAAAGAGTG